>ERZ651776.686-NODE-686-length-45544-cov-4.368267_pt1 | contig 45544 bp, 12 predicted proteins | sample MGYA00514761_ERZ651776 | MGnify/ENA metagenome assembly ERZ651776
CTGTGTTGTCTAGAGCTCTGACAGCTTTATTTGTTGTGCGGTTGTGCGTCGCTCTCCCCGCCCCCCGCCCCTGCCTCCCTGCCCCTGCCCGCCCCTGCCCCTCCCCCCCCTCCCGCTCGGCTTGAACTCCTCCACCCTCTCCACCACGTCCTCCCCGACCCTCAGGTACTTCACGCACACCCCGCGAATGTAGCAACTCGGGCAAGACCAGAACCTGTCCCCCTCACGGCTGGTAATTATGCAACCCGTCAGGTTTATGTTCATGAAGGGGTCGCAGGAGGTCAGGGTGCCGTTGTACGTCTCGCCGGACTTAAGCTCCACAAGGATAGGGGTGTTGATCGAAGTTTTAAGGAGGGAAAGTGGGAGCATAGTGGACTACTTGGGACAACTTGGTCTTTGATTGTGGATGTGAAAAATGTATTGTTTCGAGTCTGATTGTCGCAGTGGTTGAAGAGTTGCGCGAATGAAGTGTCTCAGAAAGGGAGATCACTAGATAAAGGTGCGAAGCGAAGCAAAAGATTCGAGACCGGAGACTGAGGGGAGGGGAGAATGGGGCCTTTTGATTCGAGGTGAGGAAGGGAGGGATTGCAGTCGTGCGGCCTGGTTCTTGTAATGGTAACTTAATGACCGATTGTCCAAGGAAACTAGGTAATATGAGGTGTCTATACGTGTCCAAACGGGTATTCCAATGGTAAATGGAAACAAACTGATGATTAACCTGCAGCCTCCCCCGTTACGAAAACAACCACTGGAAAAGAGGAAATAGTGGAAAGTGAATACTTACACGACATTATCTCCCCTATATAGCCATCTGGAACTCCGAAACCGCCGAATAAAAAAGGAAAGAATACGACAACAGGACAGAAAGCAACGAAGAGCCTTGACCCTTTCTCCTACTCCCCTCCCCCACCCCCATCCAGCCATGCCCTGGCAGACCGCACCCGGGCTTATCATCATTGCCGGTGCCTTCACTGTGGCCGGCGGGCTGGTCAATGGCGTTCAACACTTGTTTTATGGCCAGAAGAGGGAAATAGGAAAGGATGACTTTATGCAGCAGGTGAGTTGAGAGTTGAGAGGGTTGAAAGTACTGTTCGCGCCCGCTTACCACCGAGTGTCTCCTTCCATGAATCGCACGTACCCCTTCTTCTCGCGTGTCACTCTCCCACCCTGGATTTCTGACACTACATCTCCGTTTCCCCTTCCTTCCTTTACCCCTTTTCCCAGCTCACGAACCGCGACCGTGAAATCGCTGACCGAGCTGATTGGATGTCCAAAAACGGCATGTTAACCGGGTTGAAGAAGTCATAGCCCCTCTCCCGACACTTATCTTTTTCAAAAATGCTCCCCGGAGATATGCCGTTGCCGAAGGGGAGGTTGAAAAAAAGACAATTCGCCAATTTAGTGTGAATTTAATGAATTGGGTAACTTTTTTACTGCACTACGCCAAAATGGCAGTTTTTTAGTTGTTTTCATTTACTAATTTTTACTCCGACGCCGTTGTTACTATCCCCTCCCCCTCTTATGCCACCTTTGTGATGGTGAGGCCCTCCCCCTTGACACTTTGAATGTTGAAGGTTTGTCCCTGATAGGGCACATTTAGGAGTTGTCCATCGAAGCCCCTATCGACGTCCGGATTCTCGAGTAGAGAGGAATAGTCAGACTGGGAGTGGGCGCCCGAGTCTTTTTTATCAGGGAAAATCTGCGGTGTGAAACCAAAGAGTGTGTCTATGATAGAGATAGGTATGGTCCCGCCACACACGGCAAGGGGGGCCTGGTCCCCGCCCTTCATTGGCTTGCTCAGCATGTTAACATTGTCTGGTCCGTAAACCCTAACAGCCTGCCCATACGGACCCTCCCCTAGCACTTCCCCGACAACTTTCAGGATGCTGAGAGCACCCTCGTAGTCCCCGAACCTGCCAAAGGAGGTCGCCGTCAGACCCAGCCAACCATTCCAAGCACCTGCGGGGCCGTGATCCGCCCTATCGCTCAATTCCGCGGCGGGGTCCGACATACTGAGAGCCCTCATCCACCCGGGCGTTAGGAGTTCGGTGCGGACAAAGTCCAACATTTCCTTGGCGACGACAGCGCCATCGCCGGAGGGATCCCCGAGGAGCTCCAAATAAATGCTTGCGCTGACGGAAATGAAGTCTACGACAGTTCGGACCTCAATCTTTGTTCCGTTGGGGTACTGAGTGTTGAAGAATCCTTTTCCGTCCTCGTAAAGACCGATGGTGGCATTTAGGGCTAGGTCATGCATCTCAGTTAGCTCCCCTTTCCTCTCTTCCTCCCCCATCGCTCCCCAGACCTCCCCGGACGTGCGGGCCATGTAGGCATTTGCCGCCTGGAGTCCGGCAACAGCATGTATGTACGAAGGAACACATTCGAGGAAGCCGTCACTGTCATCGCCGTAGGAGACGAGCCCCGGAGAAAGGATGGAAGTGCGAGGATTGGACCCCGACGACCAAGTTCTGGCCAAGAAGTCCATGTGGCTTATGATTGACTCCGAGGTACCCGGGACGATGCGCTTTACATAGTCAAGTCCGCTTTGTCGTGCCAGAGACATTACGGCGAGGTAGGTAGCATAGTCACTGAAGGCATAGTATTTTCCCCCTCCCTGGGATGTGTACATATCCAGTACATTAAATGAGCTTCTATCTAGCTTCAGGAAGAGGTCTACGACAGAAGTGAACTTATCAGGGTCCAGCATACTCCACAGGTCGGCGGTGTATCCGGTGTCCCACATGTATAGCGCCGATATGCCTGCGTCGGGTCCAACTGCATTGTACACCAATCTCTGGTCGTAGTCATCGTCGGCTTGATCGGCGTCGTCCTTGCTCTTGTCCCCCCCGTATTTCTTGTGACCACTCTGTAAGAAACTGTATATACCCCCGTAATAGCTTCTTTTCAGCTGCTCGTCTTCGGTGACAAGAGTAGGAAGATGCCCTGAGAACTGCTCGTTATCAGGTCGGAAAGCATCAGCCCACCATTTCTCAAGGTCCTCAACAGCATCCTCCCAGGCTCCCCGGAAGTTGCCGGCGGCGGCTGACAAAGACTCGAGCATTTCTGCCTGATTGTCGGCCATTGAGGCCCTTAACAAGAGCGACATTGTGTGATTCCCGCCAGGAGGAACCAGGACACCGGTGAGGTCACAGGTGCCCTGAGCCACCCCTTCACCCTCCCCGGAATAAGAGATGGTGCACTCGTCATTATCGGAGGAGAACGCCACTCCGGTGCAGGCCCTCGGAACAGAAGCTTCAATCAAGGTCAAACACATATCTGTGCTGTTGGAGAAGTGGGAGCTAGAACTGATGATGCGCTCGTTTTCGTAACGGAACTGCTGGTGATCGATGTCCTTGTCTCCCTCTGAATGGCAGTTGTAGTGTATAACATTCGGTCCGAAGCCGCCGTTGACGTCAAGGCATTGCATATTGTCAGTTGCCTCGCTGGCAATTTTGATTTGATTTGTGGACTCATCAAAGGTGAAGCTGATGCTGTCGTAGTTTTGCAGTTCATCTACGTCGCACGTAGTGACACCCATGGGATCCTTGGTAGAATTCGTAAGGCAAATATCGTCGGCGTACAGGCTCTTTATTACCGTGGCCGCTCTCGGCGTGTCAAATTCCCACTTCTGGAGGTTTGCGTCTTCGGCGTCGTCCGAAACGCACTCGGTAAGTAGCACAATATTGTTCTTCTCTTTCTCGCACGTCTTAAGCATGCCACCAGAAACCAGAGTTGTCTCCACGGATGCTACATCGCTCGAGGAACACCAACTGGGGCTAGGGTGGCCCCATTCCCAACCGTATGATTCGTAGTATTTCATCAACATCGGAAAATCCATCGTGATGCTATCGGGCATCTGCAACGTTTCTACCTCATCATCGTTGAAAACTGTAAGCTCAAACAAAATTGTAGGTTGCTGATGACCCATCCTCACCCTGGTTTTGACCCTCACATCGTCTCCGACGCCTCCTTCCCGCTCAATTCCATGGGGAGCCCAGAGAAATTTTTTCACCACCCCCTCCCCCCAATCCCCAAATTTCAAATTGTCTGGCACCCCAGAGACATCACAGCCGGCCCCCCCCATGCAGTTCGCCCCCTTTATTCCAGCAACGTTCCAACTCGTCACTGAGAGAAGATCATTCGCACCGAGTCCGATCTGGTAAGCCCCTAACCCGTTGTTGATTCCCGGGGGCGTTTGGTCCCCCGCAAAAAAATCGTACTCAGAGGCATCAAAGCCCTCTAGGGAAGCTGGGACAGCAACAGTGGGATAGCAAACGCCGCCATTTTGGTTCGCGTCGACTGATGCCCAGCAGCAACGCATATGACTGCAGTGGTCGGAGTCTTTGTAGGTAGAACATTTCATAGGGTCATCTTGCTGTTGCAGTTGCTGTTGTTCTTCAGAGGGAGGAGAGTGAGAACAGAGTGATATTGACTGCCAGTCAGCGGACCAATCGGAGAGGGGGGGGACTTGCGCGTTGGCAATCAGTATTAAGGACGAGATCAGGATACATTTTTGCGCGTTCATTTTGAAAGAGATGAGGGGAGGGTAGTGAATTAATTGTCAAATCAGGTGCCGAAGACGCAGCACGCAGCGAGGGGATCAATCTTTGCAATATGGTTTTATCACGAATACATTTTTTAATTCTCTTAAATTTGGAATCTTTCGTCTAGTCGCACCATTAGAGCTGTTGGTTGCCATTGAAAAACAGCTACTGTCCAGTCTCTGCCTACTTCTAACCCCAACAGCAGCAGCAGCAAAATCTCATCCGGTTATATCCGCTTCAGCAAATAGCTAAGTCCAAACACAGTGGATCCTGTCCCCGGGAAGTATTAGAAGTATGGACGAGTATTTGCGGGGAAAACTCCAGGCTGCTCAGGATAAATCAATTTTTACCCATGAGGGAATGTCCCTTACCCGCCCCCTCTTCTTCTGGACTCACCGCACAACACATGCTGACATTTGCTCCATTATCACGTCAACCACTCCTGGGCGGAGTCAACAACATCCGATAAAGCTTAGGGGAGAGAGGTGCAAAGATGGCATTAGCGGCATGTCTTACACATCTCCCCTTGAATCTCAGCCTTCTTTGACCTTGGATGAGCACGAGAGGATGAATCAGGCTCTCCACGATGAGAGGAGAGCGTTCTTGTCGGAATTGGCTAGAAGGGAGCAAGAAAGGAGAAGGCGGGAATGGAATGCCGCTAAGATCATCCAAAAGAGAGCAAGGGGGTATTTCGTCAGGTGCCACAAGAATAATCTCATGGTGGGGATCATCAAGAGACATGATGTTTGCATGCAGACCCGCACCTTCCTGATGCAGAATACGAAGTGGATTCTGACCCGGCAAGAGCACAATGATTTACTGCAGTCTCGTCAGTCAACCGTCGTAATTATGATCCAGACCCAGTGGCGTCGATACATGGCCGCTTCCCACGTGCAGTCAATGTTGGAGGAAATTCTCATGACGAAGCTGAACGCTGGCGCGACTGTGATTCAGAAAAAAGTCAGGGGGAGAATGGCTAAAAGTGCCGTGAGGAAGGAGCAGAAAAGAGTTGACGAGGAGAAAATTCACTTGGGTGCCGGCTATATTCAGAGACAGTTCAGAGGACACAAGGCTCGGGTTAGGGTCGAGAATTTGAAAACGGACCGCATTAATAATGCCGTTGACTGCCTTCAGCGATCTTTCCGTTGCTGTTTGGCTCGCCAGCGATGTAACGAGCGCCGGTCTGAAATTGAACTCAACATCTCCACTGTGAAGGCTAAAATCATTACCAAGTTCTTCAGAATCATCAAGGCAAAGAAAAGGGGGCTGAGATTCAGGAACGCGACAATGAAGTTTGTGAGAAACGCGGCGTCTGTTAAAATACAGTGCATGGCTCGCAGGAGAATTACTAAGCGGAGGGTAGAGATGAAGCGAAAGGTGAGTCTGTGACTGATTTTTGCAGTCGGTTGCTGAACAATTGGGCGCATTTGACAATTATATTCTTCTTGAGAAATACCACGAAAACTACGAAACAAAAACTCACCCCATCAACCGCCCCGCAGAGGTTCATGATTGTTTACCGTGTCTGCCTAGCCCTTCAGAGCCAGCGAATCGTTCGCGGTTTTCTCGCTAGGAAGCTGACGGAGAGGAAGCGCCAAATCGACGTACCGCTTATCTTCAAGAAGGTCATGGCTGGCGAGGAGAAGGAGGTGATAGATCTGATCACATTTGATGAAGACAACAGGTACTCTCCTAACGACGTGGATTCCAACGGCAGCACGGTCTTGAGCATTGCAGCGTCAAAGGGTCTGATTGACGTCGTTCGTAAATGTCTCGTTTGGGGGACAGATCCCAACATCAAGAACAACAAGGGCAAATCCGCCATGACGCTTGCAGTTGAGAGAAACCACCAAATCGCAGCAGAGTATTTACTGTCGAAACAATCCGTCGAGTTTGCGAAAACTGGCCGAACGCTACTGCACGAATGCGCGAAGGAGGGTATGAGTAGATTTGCGCTGAGCATGTGTGGAAATGGTGTCGATGTGAACTCTGTGGACGAAAAGACGGGAAGGACGCCTCTCATGGAAGCGTGCTTGTTCGCCATGAGCGAGTCTAGCGGTAGGGTGAGAGTGAAGTCTCAATCTGCTGACGTCTCGGCCGAAAAGAATGGAGAGAATAATGACGCAAAGGACGGCGCAACTGAAGAGGAGAAAAAAGAGGAATCGACAACTGCTGGGACCGCTGCCCAACCACCGACCGACCCAGGCACCGAGGCCAATAGGGAGCAAGACGCAGACGGGACGGAGGGAAATGCCGACGAGGACGAGGCCTTTGACGAAGACGATGAGGAACTCTTCAAGAACCTAACGAAGCACGCAAAGCTTGTCACTGCTCTCTTGAGGAATGGGGCTGACCCAACTATCGTTGACAACGACGGAAACACTGCGATGCACATTGCGGCGAGAGTTGGAAACAGCTACTGTGTCGAGAGTATCCTGTCTGACGGAAGAATCAAGGATTATGACGAAGAGGAACACGCTGACAATGTCATCAAGATCAGCGAGGAGAAGAAGGAGGAGCCCAAGGACCCGTTCGAGAATGCTGTAGCCATCGGGAAAGGGAAAGAGAGTACAAAGATTTTGAACAAGGCGTCCAAAGTTCCCTGGGTGGTGGCCGTGTTGGAGGGCAACATTGATTGTGCCAATATTATCAAGGACGGCGATTTCGACTACAATAACGGAGAGCAGTTTGAAGAGGTTGACTGTGACAAGTTCGTGGTGAATCTGACTACCCCCAACTTGAAGGATAAAATAACCTACCGGCAGAAACTAAATAGTATCGTCATGTTCGACAAGATTAGCTACAGCGAATGCATGAAGGAGCTAATCACTCTTGCAGGGATAAAGACGGACGCAAGAAGCAGTTTGGATGGCAGCACATGTGCGATGAATGCGGCCAAGGCGAGTAACAAGGAGTGTTTCAGCGCTTGTTTGGAAATGGGCGCTGGGATGCAGCGTCAAGACAAATCTGGTAGGACGCCTGTTCACTTCGCTGCGGGAGCTCACGACCCATACGCGGCGGTCCACATGCTGAATTGCATTGTCAACGGTGTGGGAGATGGGCCAGCCGGAAACAATCATGACGTGAAGGAGTGCTTCAGCCGTGAAGATGACATGGGGAGGAAACCGATCCACTACGCCGTGCTGCGGGGCAACTTGGAGGCAATCCAAATTTTGCAAAATAACTGCCCAACCTGCACCGTGATGAGCAAGGACAAATTTGGGAACACCGCGTTGCATTACATTTGCGGGGACTTCGGTTCCGGTCCCGAGTACGTCAAGCAACTCAACGATTTTGGCTACAAAAGTAGTATGGAGAAATTCACCCTACCGCCCAGTGAGACGGCAATTGCATCGACCATTCGGGGCATAAGAAAGCTAGGAGGAAGCGTGACAGCTGAGAATAACTCCAAGAAGACGCCTATTATGATCGCCTGTGAGGTTGAAAACTTGGTCGTGTTGAAGGTGATTCTTAGCGACTACAAGTCGGATGAAGAGCTCGGCGGTAAGATGCTGGTGAATGCGGCCCACGCTGCTATCTCGAAAGGGAAGTTGAAGGCGCTCCAGCTTATCACGAGCCATGAGAGGTTCAACAACAGCCATGCTCACAGCGCAGGACCAGACGGAAATACTTTGTTGGGCTGCGCCATCCAGCAGCAAAACCTAGAAATTATCCAATTCTTGATCAAAAACTGCGGCGTGAACCCAACAAAACAGTGCAGCGAAGACGGTCTGAAGGAATCGGCCTTGCATGCATGTGCAAGGTGGGGGAATCTGGAAGTCACTCAGTACATTTGCAAGAGCCCCAAGATCACCCCGGATCTCTTCAATCGAAAGAATAAAAAAGGGTTCACACCTGTTCAGTACAGCGCAATGCGAAAGAACTTTGAAGTCACCATGTGTCTTGTCCGAGGAAATGCCAATCCCTATCCTTGCTTGGAATTGGGGTGGGTCAGCAGCTGGCTCATGGCTATCATCAACACCAAGAGCAAGAAATTCAATACCGGAAAACCAAAGGTCATCGTGTGGAAGGGGAGGAGGTTCTTCATGTTCGGCTTAGTAGACGAAGATATCGATAACATTGTTGTCCCAGGAGTTATTGTAACTCGGGGAAATGGAGGAAATAAGACAGGATCGAGGGGGAAGGGAGGCGATCGAAGCCGACCGAATTCCGTCAAAGGCGGCAGAAATAACTCCCCCAGTAGAAGTCGCCCAAACAGCAAGAAAGGAAGCCGGCCAAACTCCAGAAGTTGACATTAAAAAAATACAAATGAACTGAACTGAATATATATGTTTTTTGCTGCGCTAAATGGTGGTTTTACTCCTACTTTAATTTTTGGCACTTCTACTTCTCGTAGTGGAAGAGTTTGAAACCCCAAATTTTCGGTACCACGACATCGTCGTCATCCTGGAGATAATCGTTGTTGAGTTCAGAGTTTTCCTCATAAAGGTGCGGGAAAACTTCAGGGCCCTTTATCAACATAAAAAGGTGCGCAAAATCGCTTCCCCAGGCGTCTTCCAGGCCTTTCGTCAAACCGTCATTGTCCCCGGTCATCAAATCCATCGCCTCCCCACATGATGGGCAGTAACAATGCAGTCGTCCATTGTGCTGAGAAGGTATAAGGATTTGCCTCCTACATTTTATTCGGGGGCATCGGCCATAGGCAGAAAATTGCGAGCTGGCCCTCTTTAATTCTTGCGCGAACTGATCAATTCCCGATAATGTGACAGCGTAACGCTTGTGAAGCATCTTGTACAACTTGTTGGGATTCGCCACATGGAGGCTCTCCAAATCTCTCTCATAGTCCTCTCGCGTCTCATACGCAGAATCGAGACGCTGGCGGTTGAATGGGTCATCTATAAAGTATTGAGGGATTTCTAGGAGAGGAGGGAGATTGTGTCGTCGTCGTTGCCGTCGTCGTCTTTTTTTTGGTGGATGAGGAGGGTCAAAAGTGGAAGAAAACACACCGAAGTGAAGCATCAGAAGAAGGAGTAGAATGGAAAGAAGCGTCATGACGAGATGTCCATCTTTTGTTATTCGTTCGAATTTTCTCTGAATTCTTCCCACCAGAAACCTTGGGGAAAAAAAAACAATAATTTCTCCACTCAAGATTAATTTTTTACGTCAAAACTCTTCGTTTCTGACTTATACATTATATTAAGGGCCCCTCGACGCCCAATTAACTCTCAATTCACGCGAGCCCGTCTATAACTCTTCCTCCAAAACTGGGATTTGCTCCGTTTCAGCCCCCCGGCTCACCACAAACAAATGGGGTCGCCACGCCTCCCATCCCCCTATTCACAATCTACATACAATAGGGGCGCTAGAAACGAATTTATATCAGTTGGAAAAGGTCGGGGGGTCATGACTTTTCTTCCCCGACAACAAGGACGAGAAGAATGTGGGGGGAAGTGGCAAAAGAAACATTTTCCTAACCAACTAACCAATTATCTTTTATCTCCCTTTTAAACGAAAGCTACCAACCGACCGATGTAAGGCTTGGTTAATCACTCTCACTCTTTCGAAATCTTACTTCTTCTTTTTTTCCTTTGCGTTGGCGTTGTCGTCGCCTTCTTCCTTCTTCTTTCGCCTGGCTTTTGGAATGCGGTATGGAAGATCAAAAACCTTTCCACGTACGCCGTACCCATGAATTGTGTATGCTGTTATGCCGCCGTCGTCCGGTTTTCCTTCCCTCGCAACAGGGTACCCGCGAAGACGTTGTCCTTCACTGCTCACACCTCTTGCGGGTCTCACCTCGAATCCTACCTTTACTTCCCCAGCGTATTTGCCTCGCTTTGTCTTCAAGTCGTACCATTTTGTGAGCGAACCATCCTTGTAAACGTCAGAGAGGTTGACTTCGCACTTTCCGATGACATCGTCGCGTCCGGCGTCATCATCATAGGCGGTTACAGTAATTGAATGGTGGTCCGACAGTAATCCGTACAATTTTTCCTCCTTCCACTGGGGCGTTTTGCTCCCATTGCTGTGCGTCTTGCTCTTGAGCACGAGCTTATTGTTACCGCCGCACAAACTGTCGCTCTCAAAGTACAGATAGGGGTCGAATGTCTTCCCGACCAAATTGGGATTGCGCAATTCCTTCCCCTCGAAGCAAGTAACCTGAAGATTACATGAGGGTAAGAATTCCACGACTGCTACAAGTTCTCCGCCCTTCCTTAAGGGGTACAGACGCTCTCTCGGAATTTCCACGCCGTCTGTTGAAACTGCGGCGTAGTCAAAGAGATTGATGCAGACACTGCCTACCACATCGTCTCTGCCAACGTCGTCGTCCATTATCTTTATCTTCAAACCGTCAAATATGGTGTCCTCTGTTATTTTGAAGAGGTGCCTCTCGTTTTTAAAGTCCGGATCTAGAGTGCTCTCCTTCATCGTTTTCGTCCGCCAAGATTTCTCCTTCTTGACGGTTGTATAAACGTAAATGTCAGGCATGCCGACCATATCAGGATTGACCAGATTCCTCGCTTCAACCAGGGTAACTCGCAGTATGCCCTCGTAAGCTGCAAAGAAGCACAGTTCCAAAGTAATGCGACCGCCAGTCTTGCAGTACCCTCTCTCGTCGACGACTATCTCTTCCTCCACGGCCCCTTTCCTCTTCTCCTTCTTCCGGAGCAACTGTTTTTCGGGGAGCTCAAGGTCAAAGTCCATTTTCCACACGGTCGCAGGGCGCTTCAACAAAACCTTCAAGTCGACTTCACAAGTACCCAAGAGTGTGTCCTTGAGATAGTTGTCGTCGTAGATCTCGGCCGTTAAGCACAAGCTGCTGCTGCCGCTCTTTCCGATGGCCTTGATCAGCGCCTTCATGTCTTTAATGTCGAAATTAAATGTTTCGTTGAACTTGGGGTTCCCGTTTGTAACGACGTCCGTCGTCTTTGTCTTCTTCTTGAATTTCTTGTTGGTGCTCTCCGCAAGTTTTAGCACAACATAGCACTGCAGGCTCTTGTCGTTGCCCACTATCTTTTTGGCCTGCTCGACCCCCACGCGGAGCTGACCCTTCTTAAGCATACTCAGCGAGGGCTCTATTTCGTTCAGGTCATCGATCGTATCGACGATGTCCTTCTGCAGAACGGGAGGGAGGCCCTCGCTCACCTCCATATCTTCCTCGTTATCAAGGCCCTCGCCGTCCTTCACCCTCTGCATGAGACCGTGCTCCTTCAAGTCACGTTCCCTAGCGGCGGCTATTTTCTCCTCCTTGGCCCTGTCGATATAGCCAACGGGCGTCTCCCAGGATGTTTTAAAGCTGTACGGGTTATAATAGTACCTACTCGTGTTCCCCTGGCCGTCATCGTGATCGTGCTCCTCCCAAACTTGTTTTTCCATCTGCTCAAAGACACGAATTCCATTGGTCCCCACCCTCGCATACGGGTACGAAAAATTCCTGGCGCCATTATCCCTCGCGCCGCCGCGGCAAACCCGGCAGTCGAACCTCAATAAAATTTCGCCTACGCTCTTGCCTTTCTTGTTCTGGACAGGGATCCACTTACCCGCGTGGATATCGTCAGCATGACCGTGTTCCTTGATGGACACCTCCTGCTTCTCGATCAGCTTGTCCCATTCATACCGCTCCTCAACGGCCCACCTGATCGCATCAACAACATTTATCACGGCCTCTCCCAGTATGTCGTCCCTTCCAATGTCATCGTCCCATACTCCCATCATGATCTCGGCGTGATCCACGACGTCGAAGGTCAACACCTCCCCCTTGAAATCAGGCGTGGCACCGCCGTTATTGCAAACCTTGGTGGATTTAGGACCTTGCTTGCCGAATTCGAACGTCTGCGATTCGCTCTCAAATAACAGATACGGGTCATTCTTGCCGATCAAAGTCTTAGGAAGACCCCTCCCTCGAATACAAGTAATGTCCAGCTGCATGGAAGGACAGAACGCTACCTCCATCATCAGCTCCCCCTTGCGCTGCTTCTTCCCAACGACGAGCTCGTAACCCCTCTCCTTGCCAAAGACGGTCTCTCCGTTCTGACAGATGGTCGCGAGCGCGGCGTACTGGAACAAATTTATCTTGCACTTCCCCATGTGATCGTCCCGTCCAATGTCGGAATCCCAGACGTCAACCGACAATCCTCCAAAGCAGTCCTCCTCCTCGCACCAGAATGCGAAGACTTCGCCACCGAACTTTGGATCAGTCCCACCGTTCTCCACGGTCTTGCTCTTCATCTTCTGATTCTTTTGTTTTCGCTTCTTCCCCACTCGTCCGCTCATCTCTAGCGTCACGTATGGATCCGCGCTACCAACTAGATCAGGTTTGTGTAATCCAACACCTTCGTTCAACTTCACGTACACGAAACCCTGCAGGCACGACAAGAATTGGATACTAATGTCAATCGTCCCGTTGTCACTGACGTAGCCACTCTTTCTTTCCGTCTTCTTCAGTACAAAGCTCGACCGCAATATTTCTGTGGGCCGTAACAACAGCTCTCGGATGTCAAGAGACATTTTACCCAAGCTCGTGTCGCTCAAGTAGTTGTCGTCGAACAACTCCACCGTCAGAGAAATCGGGTTCTCCACCATGTTTAGCTCCGCAAACTCGTCTACTGAGCCGGCCTTGCCGCACTTCAATTTGCCGCAAACATTCGAAACCTTCTTCAAGTCCTTGAGCAAAAGAGTGCATACTTCATCGTTGAATTTCGGTGCCCCGTCATCTCCGACTTTTTTCGTCGTCTTCGTCTGCCGCCTAAAGTCGCCCTTCTTCTTCGCGCCGCCGAGGGTCACCACGGCGTAGCACTGCATTGAGCTGTCCTTCGCTTTTATTCCCATACCGCCGTGAACCGTGACCAACAGTGAACCTCTCTTTATTTCCTCAAAACTCCTGTCGTTCTCCTTCATGATGGCCTCCATGCTGTCTACACTGTTGTTCTCCAACACATTGCAACTATCGCCGCTATCGTTGTCCTCTTCAAACCCGAACCCCTCGGGAGGATCCCAGACAGTCTCTTCCGTGTGTGTATTAAAATAATAAACGTTCCCCTCATCGTCAAACTGCTCCTCCCAGGGACAGTTTCCGTCCCCCTCTGCCTCCTTCGCCCCCCCCCCAATAGACACGTCGTCGGCGTCGCCGTCGTCGCCGTCGTCCCGTTTATAAGCGCCTGCAAGGGATGCGTCGATCATCACGCCCTTTACGCTGGGACGCGCCATCGGGTAGGCGAGTCTTTTCCCCACGTTCTTGGTGGTACTCAAAGGATTCTTTGCGCTGAAATTTAGACCCAACTCACCGGCAAATTTGCCACGTTTCGTATGGAGCTTAATCCAACGATCCTCGTTGAGTTTCATGAGCACGTCGGCCATGGAAAGCGTCGCCTCGCCGATCTGGTCGTCTCGGCCAACATCATCATCCCAAACACTTATCTTTAGCTCACTGTGGTCGCATATGAAGATGCGCTCGAGCTTCTCGTTATCCCAATCAGGTGTCTTGTGGCCATTGTTTACCGTAGAGCTCCTGATAATGTTATTCCCTTGCTTGCACTGCGACTCCACCTCGAAGCGGATGTAAGGATCGGCTTTTCCGATCCAATTCGGATTCCGCAAGTCTTTACCTGCCACTGCCGTGATGTCGAGAGTGCAACAGGGCAGCATCTCGAGAACAGCAATTAGTGTGCCCCCCGGCTTGCCCTTATCGACGAGCATGTATTCCCTTAGCACGACGCTGTCCTCCCCTTGAACCGCGAGAGCCGCGTATTCAAACAGACTGATGTCGAGTCCGCCTATTTTATCGTCTGCACCAATGTCATCGTCCCAGATGGAAATCTTGAGATCGTCAAACATGTCCTTCTCAGAGCACCACATCAACAGCTGCTCTCTGCCGAAGCTCACCTCCGTCCCCCCGTCTTTGACCGTTTTACCCCGGCAGACCTGCTTGCGAAGCTTGAGCATGCAGTACGGATCTTGGGCTCCCATCATGCCACCCTCATTGGGAAGGTCGCGACCCTCAATGAGGGTCATTCTCAGAAGACCGGAGTAAGCAGCGTAGTACTGCAATGATATCGAGAGCTTTCCCCCGTTCCCATCCAGGTCAAACGCGCACTTCAAAAGCCTACCAGGGCGTAGCATTAGCTCCCGAAGGTCTACGACGCAGCTTCCGATTTGCTTATCCTTAAGATAATTATCATCAAATAGAGTGCACTCAAGCAATATTTGATGTTCGGCGTCGGCCTCTCCGCCCGACTTCGACTCGGACTCGCTCTCGGTGCCATCGTCGTCCTCTCCGTCCACGTCATCCTCGCCATCGTCGCCATCATCGTCATCCTCGTCTCCCTCATCGCCTTCTTTATCCCCCTCCTCCTCCTCTTCATCCCCCTCCTCCTCTTCATCCCCCTCCTCCTCCTCCACAGCCACGATCCCATCTTCCTCCCCATTTTTTTCTTCCTCGTCCACTTCACCTTCCTTTCCCCCTCCGCCTCCGCCTCCGCCTCCTCCTCCCCTCAACTTTTTCAGCAGTTTTTCTTTCTTCTTCTTGTTCTCGATTCTCTTTCTCTCCTTCTCCTTTTTCTCCCTCTCTTCCTTCTCCCTCAGCCTCCTCACCTTGTCTCTTTCAGCGATTCTCAGCTCCTTTTCCTTCTTGCGCTTTGCTTTGAGCTCCTTCCTCTCCTTCTTACTCCGTTTCTTTCCCCCTGTAAAGTATTTTTCGACATCTTTATTCGTCACATCAAATACAACCTTTTCGGCCGTGAATTGCGGACACCCGTCAATCACTTTGGGGGTCGTTTTAGTCCGGTGGGTATATTTCTTCCCTCCGCCCTTCTTCGCGACTTTCTTCCCCCCTAACTTGAAGACGCAATAACACTGCAGGTTCTTGTCGTCGCCCCTTACGCCAATGCCCTCGTACGCTACTATTACCAACCGACCCTGTGCAATCTCATCGCAGTCCCGGTGTGTCCGCTGAACCATGGTGTTCATGTCGGTGTACGGCCGCGGCTTCCAGACGTCTCCAGCGCTCTGAACATCCTTTCCTGCGTCCTCGCCGCCCATTGCTGCCGTGTCGCCAGTAATGCTAGGCCTGTACAACGGATACTCAACCCCCAATGCACCGGCAAAGTATAAAATGAGGTGGACTTCACCGGCCGGGAGTTTCCCCAGCTTCTTACTCTTCATGAAAGTAAGCGGTGCCCAAACATCCTGAACCGCGCTTCCCACTCCGCCCTCGCATGCATCCTTAAAGAGCTTCAACAGACTGACTTCGGCGCTTCCGATCAAGTCGTCGCTCAAAAGATCCTTGTCGTAGCAAGTGCAGACAAATTCGTACTGGTCGATGATATCAAAGACTATATCGAAGTTCCACTGGGGATCGCAGCCGCCGTCGGAGTGAGCGGGCGTTTTGAAACTCTGCTTGCCCTCCTTCAACTGGCTGTCTTCTAAATCCAGCTTCAGGTACGGGTCCGGCGACCCTCTGGCATCGGGATTCCTCAAATTCTTCCCTCCCACGCATTTTACCGTTAGCTTCCCAGCGGGAAAGAACCTCCTTCCGAACACCAACTTTCCGCCCGTATCCTTTCCCTTTTTGGTGACAAGATTTACCGATTCGGCCTCCGTCTCCGCATCGGCGTCATTGACGTCTTTCGGAGTCATGACGTCGAGAATATCTGAAGTACACCTGCCGATCACTGCGTCGCGACCGACGTCGTCGTCGAACACCGTGATCTTCATCGGATTTTTCCAGCTTTGGTCGTCGCAAAATATGAAAAGCTCCTCGTTGTTGAAGATGGGGTTCTTCCCGCCGTTGCTCACTGTCTTGCTCTGCGACTTGCTCTTTCCACACTCGACAAGACAGTACGGGTCCATGCCCTTTGCGCTCTTGAAAAGTCCCGGCACCTTGAAGTTCTTCCCCTCTACCAGTGTAAAGAGTACTGCACCCTTCCGGGCGATCCACCAGGTCGTCTTCAACTTGATGCGACCCCCACTGATTGCGTCCATCTCGTAAAACTCCTCCTTTGTCTTTCCACTCAGCGACAATTGAGAGTTCTTAATGGGAATTTTAGCTGTCCCCAACAGCGCGTCGAGTCCGAAGTTGTCTTCCCACACCTCCACATACAAGAATACATCTTTCTCGACCTTCTTTTTCACCGTGCCAACTTCGCGATCCTCCACCATCTTCTCAATGCCAACCACGGGAATCTTGAACGCTTGATTGAAGATAGGATTCGCCAACCGGCTCTGCTTGCACTTTATGGACTTCGTCCGCGACCACTTGGTGCCGAACTTTTTGCTACCAACCTTGACTCGGACGTATACGCTCAAATTCTTGTCCTTGCCCTTGACATTTTGCCCCTCGACCACCTCGACCACCATCATCCCGGGAGCCTCCAGCGGACCTTGCAGGCTCATGTATTTGGCCATTTGTTCCGCCCCGCCGGCAAGGTCTAGCATTGCACCTGCAGAAAGCCCCGATTGGGAGTGTCCCTTCGCGCGCCTACGACGATCGCCAAAACTCTTCGTCGATGGTCCCTTTCTTTGGGGAAACTTGACGGACGGAGGAGCCCAAAAATTCAGACTCAGTTTGACATCCCCCGCTGGTTTATCCGCCTTCTTCGTCTTGTAGGTTAAGCTGATGACCTCGTCCGTGTGCCCAAACTCGAACGCCTTAGCCAGGCTAAGCTCTGCAGTCCCAATTAAGTCGTCTTTGCCAACATCTTCGTCGTAGCAGCTGACCTTGATAAACTCGGCGTCTATGATGTCGAAGTTCAACTCGGTAAGCCATTCAGGATTCAAGGTTCCGTCGATTGCCTTCGTCTGCTTGCTCGTGGTCGTCTTTTCCCGCGCGTCTCCCAAGGCAGCCTTACTGTTCTTGTCGATGAACTTGATCTTTCTGCTCTTCCTATTCTCCAGCTCGTCCATTGACAGACTCTTGTACTCCATGGGAACCGCTTGCTCAATTTCGAATTTAATGTACGGGTCCGGCTTCCCAAAGAAGTCAGGGTTGCGAAGATTACTTGCACCGTGTACCATGATGTTGAGTTTTCCCGCCGGTAAAAATTGGACGACTCCAAGAAGAGCCCCCGCTTTCTTCTTCTTCTTGTCGTGCAAGTGGACAATAGGATTCTCCTTCTTTTTGTAGCCGCCATGTGCAAAGAAGTGAAACATGTTGACGTGGGCCTCGCCAATCAAGTCGTCGCTCATCATGTCACTGTCAAATAACTGCACAATGAGCTTCTTGTTCCAGTCGTTCATCCCTACCCACACAAGAAGTTCCTCATTTTTGAAGTTGGGAGCTGTTCCGCCGTTGTTGTGCGTTTTGCTCTTGACCATAACCGTGGGATTCTTAACTTTCTTTTCGTACAAAGATATCTTCACATACGGGTCCTGTGTGTCTGTCATGCCACCCCGGTTCGCGAGATTCTTTCCGCAGTCCAAAATGAACCTCATCATTCCCATCTGAGCTCGCCAAAACTCAACCTTGACGTGCAGGGTGCCATTCTGGTCGGTGGACCCTAATTTCAACATATTCATCTTCCTCTCCCTGGGCTCGTCGCCGAAAAAAAGGGGGTGCTGGATGAAATTCGTAACATCTAGCGATGCCGTACACAAAACCGGGTCCTTCAAGAAATTGTCGTCGTAGAGCTCAATGTAGACCTTTGCGCGCCCGTCTTTATCGCACAGGGTAGTCGGGTCTTGAATGTCAAACACACACTTTTCGTTGTGAAAGGATACAACCCCGCCGGCAACAGCCTTCTCCGTCGTCTTCGTCTTGTGCTGCATTTTGTTACCGGTCTTGCTCTCTCCGACTCGCATCTTCAAGTATGCCTTCAGTGTACTGTCCTTCCCCTTGACGTGTTCCGCTTTCACCACGGTCACTATTAACCTTCCTCTCGATAACGGAAGTACCTCCGGATTCCAGTCTTCTTCCGGCTCCGGCTCTTCCCCGGGCCTGAACCAGGCGCTCTCACCGCTCACGACATTGTACCAGAATTTTGTACCGTCATCATCCTCGCACTCCTCCCAAGGATCACGGTTCTCCGCAAGTACGATTGCCCTCTGTTCAGCGTCCCGCTCCAATGCAACCTCTCTCGGCGTTTCCCAGGAGCTAGTCTCAAGCACATTATTGTAGTAAAACTTCTTTCCAGTCTCCTCGTCGTAACACTCCTCCCACTCGGGCCCATCGTCCTCCCCATTCCCATCATCTTGCATCAAGTCAACATAATTTACTCTCAAATTGTTGCTGGCGCCTCCCAGAATATCCCCGTCAAAAATCACGCTGTTGGGCTCAGCTAGCTGCTGCTGCAGTTCTGTAACACTCTCCTCCACAGTGGGTGCATAGGAAGCATTCTCCCCTGACGCGGGGGCTATCTCAAATTCAACAATAATGCCCATGATGAGTGTGGATGCAGTGTAGATCTCCGCACTAGATCGATATTGTTATATTGATCGATATTGGTACGGCCGTCGCTATATAAGTAGAAACCTTCCAACCCTTTTTCCTCTGATACTGCTGTTGAGAGCACCACGTCACACTTCACTTCCGGCGAATGCAGGCAAGGAACTTGTTCAAAAGGACTGGAACTGCTTTTTGAGCGTAAAACGAGAGGGTTCGCAACTCGTATGAAGTATGGCGAGGGACGGCGACGTACGAAAAAAATCTTTCAGAAATTGACCGTTTTATCCTCTTATTGACTATCCTTTCTCACTACTTCGAACTTATCTTCCTTGCAACTCGGGTGCCGGTGTTAAATTGAAAAAATTGGAGATTAGGTGTCATTGTTAAAATTGAAAACGGAATGCCTATGAACGCGAAGTAGCAATGACACCCTGAAAACAATAAATTGTATTTAAACAACTGAACAGCCAAATTACTCTCAGTTTGCTGCCCGACAACTTCCATCTTGGAGGTGCCATTAAGTCCCTGCCAACCCCTTGATTTGCAAGGTAACCAGACGACAGACCGAAAAAGGAGATTTTGACTCGATTGTTGCGCCACCGCCACGACCTCTTTGCCTCTCCACTTTTGGACATTCGCAATCGCCGAAACACAATACAACACACACCATGAGTGCCCCATCGAGTAGGGCTTCCTCCACCCTGCTTGCTAATACTGCAAAACGGTTCGGCGACGTTGAGTTGGACTCTGCTGGAAATTTTACCCCGGAGCTGGAATCTGCATTTGCCCGATTGGACAGGATGATGGAGAGGGAAGGGTACGATCCCACTACAGGAGAAGGCATGCGAAAAGCGAACCGAGACTCTGGAGGGTACGGTCGCATTGGTTCGACGGCCCCTGATGTGTCCCGTAAGAAGGCTAAGAAGCGAAAGAACAAGGTGTCCGGTGTAAAGACGTCTTTTTTCCCTGCCGATACCTTCAAAGATGTTGAGCTTGCTAAGGCCTATTCCACTGAGAATATTTCATCGAGCCCTATCAACACACGATCTATGCGGAAGAAGACAAAGTCGGTAACGCAACACCACCACCGCCACCAACAGCAACAGCAAAATCATGAACCACCCCAACAACCTCCTCAACAGCAACCAGAACACAACCTTGCCCCTCTTCAACACACCAAATCTGCCTCGGCTCGTCTTGGGACTCCATTGGCATTGACTGACATGACGGACTCGGCTCTGATTGCTGTAGAGAAGGGTAAATTTTCTCGCGCTGCCTCTACCAATACACGACGACCTGTCACCCCGCAGACTACTCATCACAACCTAACTGCTTCTGAAATGGAACTGAAAAAAGTCCTTCTCCCTTACCTCGATAAGTTGGATTACATTGACGTGGAACTCTCTCGCCGCCGCATCGGAGAAGAAACGATGGGAAGCGGCCTGGCGGAGACGCACTCGCTGAATACTGAGATTAATTCTGAAACCTTGAATTCCGAGGGGCCGCCATCACACCGTTCCGCCTCGTCTTACCGCTCCTCATCTGTGACATCAACTCCTCGCAGCCGTCCGGAGATCCAGGATGACGACATGTTTTTCCGGCCTCCCACACCTCAATCTCGCGACTCTAAGCGGTCGAAACGTAGTCATGGGGGGGGGGGGAAATACCCAGCAACAATTTCCCCCATCCAACACCCCAGAACCACCACCACCACCAACACCAGCACCACCACCACCACCAACACCAACAATATTGGCACCTCCACTGCCCACGGTCCATCTGTCACACTTGCCAATTCGACCAAGAAAATAGACCACGACGCACCGCCACCGCACTCTATGTGCGCTCGGTACCCGCGAGTCACGCTCCTGGCGGAGCTGCAGGTCCCATCCCACGGTACCTCTGTGACCTTAAGTCGCACTTGCCCTAATCACTGCTACTCAAAAACACTCGTCTGGCTGCTGAAGATAATCGAGGAAGTTTACGACGCAGCTTGGGCTCAAGAAATAGCGTCCGCTTCTCGGCCAGGAGGGGTCCATGTGCCTTCGAAGGAACGCGAGCGAAAAGCTGCCTTGCAGAAAACTTTTCTAACCGTGGAGGGAGAAAATATTCAAAATCAGGTTATTTTGCCTGGGAAGGGACTGGCCGAGGAGAGCGTCGTATTTGGGATAACGATGCCCACTTTCCTTGTCTCGTTCCTTTCTCGCCGGCTGGGCACACGCACTCTTGTCCAGCAAACTCTCATGGATCTGCTCGCCTGTACTGAGCGCCACCGCAACGTGCAGGAAGTTGACTTATTTTCCCTCTTTCTTCGCGAGCTGTACGACGAAGACTGTTTCCAGTTCTTTCTCTACTGTCGAAATCGAATCGCCTGTCGCCTTGGTCTCTCCCTCGCTGACCTGAAGCATCGCGTGCACCCAGACTCTGTCTCGCGGCTCTGTCTCCCGGAAGGGGCAGTACTGACGGAAAAGCATAAGACCATCACAGACGGTACGGTCGACGTTTTTGTCTCGTACAATCAGCTCGCCTGGTTGTTGAAGACTGTCGTGGCGCCTGATGGCCGCTCGCAGAGGTTGCAGGAATATCCTGTCCAGTATATTCGCAACCACCTGATGTGGATGGTAGAGGCCAGGGAGAAGAATGTCAAGATGATGAGCGGCCCTCCGCACTTACTCGCGGACGGCAGCATCCAGATACACACGTACAAAATGTGCAACATATTTTTGGTCTTGAAGCTCCTCGTCGACGAATTTGTTCTGACAGGAGAGGCGATCGTGAAAGAGATGAAGTACAACGACGACGGTGAGCGGCTAGGTATGCTTGAAATGCTCCAGACTACAGTCGCCGACGACGGGAAGATACGCGCCGCAAAGGGACGCCTTGATAAGGCCGTGAACGATGTGCTGCTCCACAAGCTAGAAGAGCAACAAAAGGAACGCGTGGTAGAGCAGTTAAAGAGGCGCCTGCTGGACGCCCAGATTCGTCGGGACAATGATGAGGAGATGAACTTGGAGATGCAGGTCGGATCGGCCAAGACGGGTCTTTTCCTGATGAAAAACCAGACCGTCAAGCTGCAACAAGAGGTCGACATTAAGCAAGCCGAGATGGATTCGATCGTGAATCACCAGAACAGCGTTTGGGACGACATCATTACCTCCGAGGACAGCGGAAAAAGTCGAAAGGCGAAGTTCAACGAGATTAAACGCCGATTTCCCGGCCTTAGTAACGGCGTTAACAAGGCAATTATTCGCTTCGGTATGCACATGGTTGAGAGGTACCGCCAGCACCAAGTTTCTCTGGAGGCGGCCGCAAAATTCTCGGGCGACTGGAAACTTTCGTTAGAGGAGCTTCGCGTGGAGATGGCCAAGGTCGTCCAGCGTGCATACAGAAAACGTAAAAAAGATCGAGAGGCGAAGCATCAAGCCATGGGCGAAGTGAATGCTAGGAAGGCTATTCAACGTGCAGCGGCCGAGGAGGAAGTGAAGCGCCAAGAAGCGGAAAGGCGCCGGAAGCTGGCCGAGGCTGAACGCCAAATGGCTCGCGTCAGAGATATTGTGCGCAAGCGTCGCGTCGACGAAGCGAGACAAAAGGAGAGGGCGAACATTGTTAGGCAGCAGGCGGCCCATGCGGAGGCGGAACGTCGTTTCTGGACGTTCAACCGCAGATTCGTCCGAGTCGTTTGGAATAACTGGGCACTTCAGGTCCACATTGCCAAGCAGAAAATCAATAAGTTCAAGATTACGCTGATGAAGATATTAAAGAACTGGCGATCGCTGTCGGAAGCGACCTCTGAGCGGAAGAGGAGTGCCACCTTCTTGCAGCGCATCTATCGCGGACGCTTGGAAATGAGAAAGGTACAGAAGATGAGACAACAAATTGAGGAGAACGGCCTGAAAGTCAAGGGATGCCTGATCCGAATGCGGTACCGAGGCCTGGTAGCAGCGTACGAAGGCTGGAAAGTTTACACGCATCGCTCCCAACGCATCAAGAAACTGCGTGACGGCGCTTTGGGCCGCGGAAAGCGCTTTACTTTCGATCGCTGGATACGATTCGTGGAAATTACAGCAGAGATCAAGCACTACGCCGCTGTACGCATAGAGAACTTTGCCCGCGCATCCCTTGCGAAGATGTGGGTAAAGAGAATTAAGAAGGAAGAGTGGGCAGCCAACTACATACAGACCTGTTGGAGAGGACGTGAAGGCCGTCTTCGCTTCGGTGCTATGCGCCAGCGCGCCTGGGACTGCGAGATCAAAGCGACTACCTATCGCGCCAGGCAAATCAGGAAGCGAAAGAGGGAGGTTTTCAACTGTTTTCTTGCCGAGGTCAAGATCAAGAAAGCCTTGTTCCTTCTCAATAAACGCCTTCTCAACAAGGTCTTCAAGGTTGGTCTCCGAAATTATGCACACATTTCGAAAATGGCCAAGAACGAGGAGTTCAAGAGAAGGAACAAACTTGCCAGCATTATACAGCGTGTCTGGAGGGGGTATTTGGGAAAGGAGCGATTCATGGCTGCCGTCAGACTGAAAAAGGCCGCAATTTTTGCCCAAGCATGTGTCCGAAGACAGTTGACGCGGACGCGATTTGCCATCATTCAGCTGAACTTCTGGGCTGCGACTGAAATCCAGCGGTGTCACCGCGGGCACATGGCCAGGCGGATGCTTCACCATCTCAAGGTCGCCGATTTCCTCCGCGCAGCTGACAACAACAATTATGATAGACTCTTGTTCTACTTCGACCACTGGGAGTCTGTCATTGAGGAAGCTGACGATGACGGCAACAATGCGCTGCACAGGGCCGCGAAATGTGGCTCGACCCGCTGCGTGAAGCTCTGCGTGGCAGAAGGCATCGATCCGAACCAGTATAACGCCCAGGGGAAGACTGCCCTCCATCTCTGCATTGAGTCGTTACGACTCGGGCGGGACGCCACGGTTGAGTGGCTGCTGAACCACAAGGCGCTCGTGGAGGCACCAGACTACGACGGAAATACGCCTCTGCTGCTCGCCGCTCGCCTAGGCCGGGCGGTCTGCTGCCAGCTCCTTTTGGAGAACGACGCGGACTTCACTGCGCAAGATCATCTCGGGTACAGTCCCCTGCAAACAGCCGTGCAAAACGATTCCGACGGGGATCACGAGGGCGCAATTGTTCAACTGCTGCAGTACGGGGCGGACGCCAACCAAGTTGGAGACGAAGGATGCGTGCCTCTGCACGACGCCGCCGCACACGGGGAGGGTGCAGTTACCATAATCAACCATTTGCTCGCTTACGATGCCGACCTTTCCAAGCAAGACGATGAAGGGTATACCCCTTTCATGTACGCTGTCAATTTGAACCTGGTGAAAGTGTGCAGCTTGATGATGGAGTTCAACTGCGATGTCGACATGCGCGATAATAGCGGCAGGACTCCCCTTCACATTGCAGTGGCGGCGGGAAATGCAGAGGTCATCCCAGTCATTGCTGAGGGCGATGTAGACCTGGAGGCAAAAGATGCCGACGGTGACACTGCGATGCACATAGCTGTCGAACTCGACCACGTGAGCTGCCTGAAGAGTCTCCTCTCCCTCGGGATGGCGAGCAGTGTTCAGAACACACTCGGCGACCAGCCTGCTCACACGGCTGCTCGCCTTGGCCGCGTTGACTGTATGAGGGCCATGCTCGAGTATGACGCTCACATGGGTCGCCGCAACTGGGCGGAGCTGACACCGATTGGGGTTGCGCGGATGCACTCTCAGATGGAAATTGTGACAATCTTAAAGGAAAACTTCAGCCCAGAGCAGCTGGGCGAGGTCGGAGACGACGATGACGTGGACGTGAACGCCTGGGACGACGAGATTATGGATGAAATCGATGTTTGGGAGGAGGCGTGGGATGACGACAACCAAGTGTCTTACTGGGTCTCGACAAAGACCGGTGAAACGCGAGACGCGTCTCATCCCCCTGACATGGAAGTCCACAGGATTGAGAAGGCGCGGGCGGCTGGGGAGAGGCAGATGCTTCGCCGCGTGCAGGTGCAGGTGGGGGAAGGTAACCTTGGAACAGCTCAGTACAACGAGCATCACACCCGAGAATGGCTGGAGATCGAGCAGATGCGACTGGAGTGGCGCTCCTCCATCAAGATCGAGAAGATTTGGCGGATGAAGTCTGCCAAGCTCCAGAAGGCGCAGCTGAGACTCGAGCGAAAATCTGCAAATATAATCCAGCGTGCGGGCTCGAGTTTCAGGTACCGCTTGCGCGATTATCGGTTCCTCGTGAAGCAACGGGCAGCCAAGAGAATCCAGAATTACACGCGAATGCGCCAAGCCCACCACTACTTCAAACACTTCCTCCAAGAACGTCTGTGGTGGTACAGGGCGGAGTTTGTTCTCGCCAACCTTGGACAGCGCTTCTGGCGCGGGTACTGCGGACGACGTATCATGCGGAGGGCCTATGAGGTCGGGCGTCAACCTCACCCCGACGACACCAAGAACTTTGATTACTGGCTCGCCCGCCAGAAGGAGGCTTTCCCACCGCGCCGCAAGTTCCAACTTTTCGACGAGTACACACTCCACGGTACCCCGCAGACGTGGGAACAGAGGAGACTGAAGGGGCGGGAGAATGTGTGCCAAGACGAAGGCGGAGAATTTATCGAGGGGTCTATGTTCCGCGATGTTAGGTTTTATGTGAACCGTGTGACGGACAAGGCGCAGTGGTGGCAGCCGGACGAATGGGCCGATCAAGACCAGCACGATTTCGTGCTGCGCGAGCAAATCCGACTCACTGGGTTTACCATGGAGGAATACGATGCGGCCACTTGCATGCAGAATCTCTGGCGCACCAGGCAGGCCCGCGTCAACTTCAAGATGATGCTTAAGGCAAAGAAACTTGGAGAAGAGGCCGAAGGCAAATACCTCGCCGACCCAGAGGACATAATTAGCTTGTGCAACTACGCACTATACCTACATGTTATCGAGCAGGAGTACGAGCGGGCCAGAAAGCTCTATCGCTACATGCTCGAGTTCATGGCGGAGCGCGGTCCGGACAACGCTTTTGTGCTTTACGGATGTGCAATTTTTGGCGCGGTCACTCTCGAGGAGGACTGGGATGTCATCAAAGACTGGTCGTACCGAGGCAACGTGGCCGACAGCGAGCGGGCAAAGAAAGCCGGCGTTGCCGCTACCTGCTACAATCTTGCTGACAGTGGTTTCTACAAACAGAAAGCCTTGTTCGACCAAAGCGGAGAATCGTGGCACAATTACGCGCTCTGTAGGATGCTTGTGTACCACGATCTAGCGGGAGCGCGAGACGCCTTCATTAGGGCAGTGCACGCAAGTCCGCATGACAAGAGGATTACAACTAATTTTAATGTGCTAATTCAAGATCCGGACTACTATGGCAGGCCCGCCCCTTGGGACTGTTTCGACGAGTGCATGCAGCACGAAAGGAGCATAGCGCAAGCTGAGGAAGATGAGCGCGAAAAGCTGAGAAAGGAGGCCGAGGAGGCTGAAGAGTTGCAGAATTCTGCCAAGAAGGTGCAGAGGTGGTGGCTGCATTGCGTGGATGCTCGCAAGAGGGGAGCAGCGAACGCCCTGCAAGCTGCCTTAGAGAGGGAGAGAGTGTTAAGGGCTGATGTTAACCAAGAGTTGATCGAAACGGAGAGCGGGTATGATGACAGCATGACACTTTACACGGAGGTAACTTGGGAAGAGTGCATTGATGATGATGGGAAGACCTTTTATTATAATACTATCACTGGTGAGAGCGTATGGGACAGACCAGAGGGAGCCGGTGTGACCATTATCGATGATGGTACGATTGTGTCATCATTGGAGGGCGGCGCTTTGGATCAGAACAGCATCGTCACCATGCCGTCGATTTCGGGGGATATGTGGGAGCGCTGCGAAGATGATGATGGCAAATTGTTCTACTACAACCCGAGAACAGAAGAGTCGCAGTGGGAAACGCCGCGTTTGGAAAATGGAGAACCTGCCGGTCTTATTGAGGAAGGAGAGAATGACCGTTTGCTATTAGAGGTAAGTGATCGGAGGTAAAGGTATTGAGCTGAAAACGATCCCACGAAGAACAGTGCATGCTAACAACATATCGACTAATACTTGCCCCGCCACTTTCGTGCAGAATGGTGACGAGCAGTCTTACGGCTCTCGATCACTCCAACCCATTGAGAATGAGCAAGCGGCAGAAGCAACGTTGAGTCTGAAGGGAAATCTTGATGACGTTGGGCCGGTGGGATCGAACAATCGTGACGAGTTCAACCAAAACTTTGTGGAAGAGATGGCAAAGGCTTTGGGCATCGACCCAAGCAGGATAAAGGTCAACGGCTTGAGACGTGCCTAAAACAAATCATCCAAGGCGAAAAATCGCACTGAGTATAAAACGAATGAATGATGTGGCAATGGATTTCGGCGGTATGTGAATGTGTAGAATTTATGAAATTGCTTTGCAGATTGAATTTTTCTTTGATTTTGGTGATCGAAAAGAAATTGGCACCACACCCACAACAAATTATCGTTTTCTTATGTCCAATTTTACGTACAACTAACTTTGAAGTTGACGGAAATATACCTCTCGTCCGGCTAACTCGGTATCGTCCGGATTACTCGGTCTTGTCCGCTTTGTCCTCTGCTTTCTCCTCAGAATTTTCGTCAGCGGTTCCCTTGTCCTTAGCAGACTTGCCAGAGGCTTCATTATCAGCGCCTTCCTCGTCTATTTTGGCCTTGTCAGAGGCTTCCTCGTCTATTTCGGCCTTGTCAGAGGCTTCCTTGTCCTTTTCGGCCTTATCAGCGGCTTCCTTATCAGCGGCTTCCTTATCAGCGGCTTCCTTATCAGCGGCTTCCTTATCAGCGGCTTCCTTATCAGCGGCTTCTTTCTCCTTGACATCCTCGTCGTCACCTTCCTTCTCCTTGACATCCTCGTCGCCACCTTCCTTCTCCTTGTCAGCCTCCTCGCCAGCAGCAGAGTCGTCATCGGCGCCTTTATCATCATCACCACCACTCATATCTTCTTCCTCCTCCTCATTGTACGTGTAGCTGGTGCGCTTTGTCGTCGTCGTCGTCGTAGTAGTAGTAGTAGTAGTAGTAGTAGTAGTAGTCGCCGCAGTCTCTCCGAGCTCGATGCCCACCTCGTCTGTCTCTAGTCCCTCTCCCTTTTCGAGGTCCTCGTCATCAACCTTCTCGTCGTCGTCGATGACAAATTGGGCATCCTCAAGCATGCTCTTCTTGTCGGGACTCATACTGAAAGATGTCCTTTTATCCTTCTCTAGTGCAATGATCGTTCCACTGTCTGCCGCGAACGCTTTGACGTATTCCTGGTTAGCCAAGAAGTTGTAAGTCTCGAGCATATCAAACATCCTTTCGGGCGGTTTGTAGTCATCCCCCAGCGCTTCCCTGCGCTCAATCTCAGCGGTGTAATTCTCCATCATGTCCGGGCTGATCATGGTTCCTGTCTCAACCCTTAACTTTAAAACCTCCGTGGCGATGGCCTCTAAGTACGGTGCGTTGCCTTCCGGCTCCAGGCGAAAGGCCATGCATCGCGCCAAGCAAGGAAAGGCCGCCATGAATCCCTTGAAACTGTTCAGTAGCTTTCCAAGGAAGCGCTCCCAGAACATTTTCAACAACAGCAGAACGAATATCAAAAACATGAAGTAATTGTTCTTGTGCGTCAATCGCTCTGCAACCTTGCCGGACCAGCCATCGCCGACGTCAGGGATTTCTACGCTGGTGCCGTTCTGCGAGAGTTTTAGACTTCCAGGGCTGTCGAAAAACTCGTCATTGCTCATTGCCCACATTCCGAAGACCAAGTGCAACAATACCGCATATGGCAACAGGTACGTCACCATCTGTTGCAGCTTAGCATCCAACAAGGGCGGCAAGCTGTAGAACCGGAGCAGCATCAACTTATCGACAAGCAAGTAGCTCCACACCGTGAAGAAGAGAATCGGCACCATTATAGGCATCCCGCTGCTGAACATGATGCACACAAAGATGCTGTTGAGCAGCTGACTTAACCGCAAGTACATAACAAATTCCGGCCCCGTGAACAAGTTTTCGAGAGCCTCCTGGGTGACCATCTTAGTACTCCCATTGAACTTGCAACTGCACCCCCTGTCCCTCATCTGCTTCCAGCGCAACAATATCCAACCGATAAAAGATCCGACGTGGGGGCTAATGCTGTTGACAATCATGGTGACAATGATAGGTACCCCAATCTCCTTATACCAAGAAACTCCCAGATCGTGGTGGCTGCCGCCGAGCAGTCCCATTCCACTCCACCCTTCCCCATCCTCTCCGTATAAGTAGTCAATGTTACCATTGATCAATAGAGTCAAAAGGGCGGTGTTGACGAAACTCGCGAGGAAAATCTTGAGGGTCAAAGAGCTTGTCATGGTCGTCTGATCGCTTGGAGCCTCGATTTTGATCATGTGCTTCAAGATCAACTTCAGCAAAACGTTCGTCACTACAACACTGGCCACAGCGCCGATTTTCAGAGCTTGAATATAGGTAAAAGTCTCGAACCAGCTCTTGCAGGTGGTTTCTTCCTGACCGCTCTCGGGGTTGTTGAGCAAGAATCCAAGCATCCCGTTGAGAGAGTACTTTGGGTCCACCAACAAACCCTTGCAAAAACACTCTAACTTGCCCGTATTTCCGACGGTCTGATTGTAATAATCCCAGTAAATGTCCATCTCGACGTCAAGGGGGTATAGCAAGCTCGTATCATTCGCGTTCATATCGGCAAGTGTTTGGTTGAAAACGGGAACGATATTGTATCCAGTGCACTCCGCAGGTGGGTACTTCAAAGCAGCCTTTTCCTGCTCGCTCTTGGCCTGGCTAATGAGGACGAAACTGACCGCCAACAACAAGAAGGTCAAAATAGTCGTGATTGAGACCCTAACAAAATGAGAAGTCGGGCTTATCCCAAGATTCTCCCATATCAACTCACTAGGTTCGGGGGCCCTTCTGATGATGGGCTTGTAGTGTTTGCAGTTGATCATACGGTGCCTATACGGCATGGTCAACCTGTGCAACCAGCCCAAATTCGGGTACATATTCATGCACCTGATGTACCCCGCTTCGTCCTTGAAGGTAATGAAGGCACATTTGGCATATTTCGTCTTCTTTCCAGACCGGCGATTCTCCTCAATTTCGTCCATCTTTTCGCAAGCCTGTTCGAACCTCTTCCTCAGCACAGCCATTTTCGTGTCGGTGGTGAACTGTTTCCTCTTTGTGTACAAGTCGAACTTTTTCAGCAGGGCGATTTCATTCTCCAACTTGTCTAACGACTTTGCCATCGTTCCCCGAATTTTCCTCCACTTAATCATGCTCCCGTTGTTCATGGCAAAGTTGATGTCAACAATGGAAAGGTCTTCGACAGGTTTCTCGGGCACCGGCTGTTTTTTTCTCTCCGCACGTTTAACAACCCTCGCGTGTTCCTCGTCCAAATCAGCTTGCAAAACACGATTGAAATGTTCGATGAAATCGGCTCGGAGCTTCTCGACGCTATCGTGCTTCGGCAAGAATTGCATGAATATGGTGTAATCGCTGGGTGTGCACGTCCTTGCGTCGGCTTCGTCAACAGCATTGTTTTCTTTCTGCCTCAAGAAGCGGATGCACAGGAGGAAACAGAAAACAATGCCGGCGTCAATGTAACTGATGATTTGCACCCAGGTTGACTTCTTGCTTCCTTTCCAAAAACCATCCTCGACGGTCTCGGAGACGCAGTTGCCAACGACGATCATCCTGTGACCCGCCTCCGCAGTGCAATTCGTCACAATGTCGACGGCCATGGTCGACTGACAGTACTCGTCGTCTGGATCTTCAGTTCCGTCGCAAAACGTCTGATACTTGCTATCGAATTCCCATTCATACACCAAACTGTCGTCCAGCGTAAGGGTGCAGTTTTCTTGGCCTAAGCACATCCCGTTAACAACGTACTCTGCCGCACTGGAACCGCAACCATGGGAGGGGGCAATATTCACGTCGCTGAGGTCAGGGGAGTAGTCCCCATTTTCGGGATCCGTGAGCTGCAGGGCGCAGCATTGCTCGCCAAGGTCTGTCTTATCTAAGAAGCACGCGTCGACCTTGTCGGGGTCGATGGGGTTCTGGCTGCACACATCGAAAAGAGCATCTGCGGTTTCACGGAAGTTCTTCCCGGGGCAGGTTCCCTTCTCGTCGATGGGGATACGTGCCGCCGGGCAATTACATTGGCCGGTCGGCTGCCCATAATAAACGGAGAGCGATGTAAACACCCCCGAATCGCAAGAAAGCTCGAAGGTCTCCCCAGGTTTCGCCTCCGAACAGGCTACAGCACCAGCGCCAAGTGAACCAATGGTGGTGAAAAATAGAGCATTCAGCGGTGACTGGGCGATCAGCAATTCTTTCTCTTCAAAGTCGATCGAGCTGCCGTACCAATAGAAATACATCGAAGGCACGACTGCGAGACTCATGATAAACAGCACAAAGGAAAAATACTTCAAAAACTTGAAATACAACACCAATCCAATCCCATACTTCTCCAGAATAGAGGGTGTCTCCTTGAAATTGAAGCAGTAAGAGAGTAAGCGAATCAGCGGGTTCCTCTGGTTAAATGTGTGCATACCAAGGGAAGAAGAGAACGGGTACTTTGTTATGATATTGTCTATGTTTCCGTCCTCGTCCTTCTCTGTACGCAGCATACCAATCTCACGTTGTGAGATGACCAATTCTGCCTTCTCCCATGACAGGTACTTCTCACCCTTATAACCACAGTCAGGGGCATATCCTCCTAGAGCTAGTGACCCAAAGTCAGAACCTCGCTCAACAGCTTCCTGGTGGGCTTTTTCATCAGCGGTCAGGTGAGTGTGGTCTACACTCTTAGTTTGAGAGGCCATTTTGGGTGGTAAGTTATTTACTATATGAGAGGGCATTTGTGGTGGCAGGCGTCGGTTTGTTCGCTCCAAAAATCGAAATCCCTTTTCCTAATTCCACCTCAATCAGTTAGTTAAAAGAGAAGAGTATTTGTTTCTTTTTCAAGCATAAATATATATTATCGTTGTGTTCCATCGAAACGGATTCATTGGGAAATCCGTTCCGTTGCATAAAGTGATTCAAACAGCCTTAAATTCATACCTAAAAAAGTCCTCCCATAAAGGACCCACAACTAGTCTCAACACACTACAAAAACAGTTTCTTCCTCCCCCCCCCCACACACACACAGCACCAATCATGAATGTCCTCGGTCCTATGGGTGGGGCAATGAACGAGGCCCAGAAGAAACTGTACAAGAAGCTCCTCAAAAAAATTGAGAAGGCCGATGAGGATGATGAACTAGCTAAGCTGGCCTCGGAGAAATTGACACCTGCGGAAGCATTCGAACGCAGGCTGGCTCTTGAGCGAAAGAATGAGGAGATGATGAGAGCCAAGGCGGAACGCTCACTGGCTCGCAAGGAAGAGAAGGAGGCCTATAAAAAGAAAATTCGCGAGGAGATGGAGAAGAAGAAAGAATTTGAGGCTCGGAGAAAAAAGAAGGAGGCCGAGGACTACCGCCTTCAACAAATAGCAGTAAAAACGCACAAGTTTTTCCGCCTGAATGCCTACAACAAACCGCAGCTCACTGGTGTTGTTTATTTTGGAGACACAATAAGAGAAGGGGAAGCTTGGATCCCTCATGGATTTGGGGAATACAAAGTCAGCGGTGAAGTTGTGTATGAGGGCGATTTTTTCCACGGCAAGATGCATGGGAAGGGGACATACCTTTTTGCAAATCATGACTGGTGGATGGGGACCTTCCGTTTCGATGATCTGCACGGAGTAGGCATGTACACCAAGCACAATCCAGAGGGCATCGACGATGACCCGCCCAGAGAGTGCATCTACTTCAAAAACCGTCGGGTTTGTTTTACAGATGAGTTGCTACCGGGAGTTCATGTCAGGCTTCTTAGTGACACGCACCACTCGCCTGGTGCCACGATTCTAGGAAGGCAGAAAAAGCGGGGCCACTTCCGTGTCAAGATGGATGTTGGAGGCATGCAGAATTTGAACCTCGCTGATGAAGAGTTCGAGGTGGACAGAGCCAAGCCGAGGATCACGCTGCTCGACACGTACACCAGAGAACCCGAGGGAACTGCGATCCCAAAGCGCTACGATGAAACGGCGGCCGCGCTCATCACAGAACGTCACGAGAACTGGTTTAGTGACAAGCTTCCTCCGACCACAGAGGCGGACCGTCTCAAGGCTCTCGAAGAAAAGAAGGCGAAAGACGATTGGGAGAGGAAGAAGGAAAATATTGCGAGGGAGAAGCTCGTGAGTGCAAACAGGCAGGAAATCGCGGCCGCCAAGCAAAAGAAAGAGGAAGAGGAGGCGGAAAAAAAAAGGGAGAAAGAGGAGGAGGAGGCAGAGTTAAACAAGCGAAGGGGTATAATGATCAAGGAGAGAGAAAAGCGACAGACAATGCTCGATCAGCAAAGCGCGAGCAAAAAGTAAATACCCGGGTAAAAATCTTTTCAAACCAGGGCATGTCTGTGCACCTGGAAGAGTAGATTTTGTAGATAGCGCAAATTCAACTCATTTTAAAATCTTAATGTACTCTCTCGCACGCCTCACGCGTATTCCTCTTCGATTTCCTCTTGGAGCTTCTTAAGCCGCATTTCCTCCGCCTCTTCTGCCTTGGTGAAAGGGTTTAAACTTTCCCCTCGAACGTCAACGTCCGGGATCAAAGCGTCAGCTACATTCTTGGCAACATACAGAGCTCTCACAAACTGACTCTTGCTCTCCCTAGCCGCGGCAATCCTACTCTTCTTTCGCTCCACTTTTTTTTCTTTCCTCTCCTCCTTTTTCATCGCTCCCTGGTCCACTGTTTGACTGGTCACCTGAGCGTCTTTCAGTTTATTTTTCACGTACATGTACTTCCTCAGTTTCGCCTCCCACCACGGCAGGCCAAAGAAATGCTTTCGCACGCTGTCCTGAATCCTCTTTGCGGGGAAGAACAAGTTCGGATACTGTATATCGAGTTGCTCAATCATTTCAAACGTGACTTTCCCATTTTTTGGCAAATCGAACTCCTTCAATGTTCGTGAGGTCCGACCCCTTTCCCTGGGGTGCAATATGCTCAACAAATCCATGACATTGTCTTTACTCACGTACCCACTCCCTTCCGGGTCGTACATTGCAAAGCACAGCCTCAACACTTCGTTTCCATACAGCATCGCAAATGTACTCAGTGCCTTGATTGTCTCCCCGAAATCCAGCCTCTTATAGTTGTCCGTTGCTTCAGTCAGATTAAACATGTGCTCCATGAATTTACTCATTGGCTCCCCGACGTAGGCGGAAAACTCGTCCATGGTGATAAATCCATCCCTGTCAGTGTCGATTTCGCCAAAATACGTGATCAGCGTCTCCAGTTCTGCCGGTGTTAATGCCAGGAACTCCATTGTGTACTTGATGGGGTTGTCTAGATTCTCCCTGCTTTCGTCCTCGTGCACCTGAGCTGCGTGTAATTTCCTCTTGAGTTTATCCTCCGTCATTTGCAAGTGTTCATCGTCAGGGTTCTTGCTCAGCATCTTCCGGCACTCCAGTAGCTCCCTGGCCACGTGAGCGCTGTTGCTCGTGGTCGGAACACTGGCCCTATCAATTTTTCTGAACCAAAGGTTCATATCCCCGAACCCGAAGTTGCTCAAATTGGTCTCTAACATCTCGTAGCCCTCCTTCTTCAGCTCGGACTCGTCGTTCATGCTGTAGCTGATGTTAAGGTCAGCAATGGCTTGAGTTCTTCCGTCTTTATGGAACCAAACGCAAAAGCTTGGGTCTTTGTTCCCCGCCCCCTTCATCAACTCGTGCCCACTCCTCTCCCAACCGTCCGATTTTAAGTTCAAAAATAAATCAGATTCGGGATTCGTGTGGCCCAACTCTAGGGAGGTAATGAACTCTTCCTGGTCGATGGTCTTCTCGACCCAAATAACTATCTGCTCGTGCAGTCCTATTTCTCTCTCGATCCTCCTGAAGAACGGCATGCCCTCGCTCTGTAGCCTGCTATTCTTGCTTGTGAAGTCGTCAGTCTCTTTCTTTCCGACGGTGAACTTGATGTGGCGGATCGCCTCGACCTGGCCACCCTTGACCCTCATTCTCTTCTTAATTGTCGCGACCATCTGGAGTTCCTCCGGGTCGTCTCTCGTCCCTGCTTTCTTTCGTACGAACTGCTTGAGCACCGTTTTGAACTTTGCCCTCTTTCTCCCGTCGGCGCTCATGCCCGCGACTCCCAGATTCTTTATGTTCTCATCCGCTTCGCGTGCCTGCCAGTTCGCTTTCTTAATCGCCTCCTCCGCCGCGATCTGCTCCAGTCGCTCTTCCTCTAACTGTTTTTTGAGCTCCTTCTCAGCCTCCAAGACTGCAATCTTTCTCAGCCTGATGTCCTCTTGTAAATCTTTCAGCTTTTGCTTAGCGACCTCGTCTTCGGCGTCTTTTTGGGCCTGAAGCGCGAAAAGCTCCCTCCTCTCAATCGTATCCTTGACTATCTTCTCCCTGGTAACAACCTCGTCCTTCCTCTTCTGAAGGTTGGCCATGCTCTTTCTGCTCTCCTCGCTCAGTTTGATGTTCCTGCTCCCGCTATATTTTAGTCCCAAGCGGATCTCTCCAGACGCTTTCTCCCGCATACTTTCACTCGTCTCGAGGACGTACCAGCGGTCTACTACCTCCTTACCCGACTGATCGATATCCTTCAGCTTGATCCGAACGACACCTATCTCATCGTCCTTCCCAAAGTCGCTATCAAAAATTCTCGCCTCAAGGACGGGCTGAGCCACTTTGTTCAAATTATTTAGGAGTACCCCATTCTTCTTCTTGCCCCCTAGTGTTATGATTTCGTCCGTCCAGACGGGGTTAAGAGTCTTCGAGATCTTCTTGGTGCGCCCGTTGTCCCCGGTGGATACATACTTGAATACTTTCTGCTTTTCCTCGTCATCGGCAGGGGAACCTTTAGGGGAGGAGGAGGAGGAGTCGTCGTCGTCGTCGTCGTCATCATCTTCCTTGATCTTTGTCTTCTCGGACTCTTTCTTTTCGTCCTCGACAACCTCATGCCCTGTCTCATCGGCCTCCTCCTGCACGACCTCCTCTTCAGTAAATAACCCCACGACAACATAAGGGTCGCTTGTCCACTTGGCCCTATTCTTCCCCGGCTTATCGCAGGCAATAATATTTTTGGCTTCGAACACTCTCACTTCGATGGTCCTCACAGTGATGCTCCCATCTTCGCCTGAAACGACACCTCCGCTACTCGCGAGGTGCTCCTCCTCCTCTGCCTCCGCCCTCCGGAGTATGACAAGCTCCTCCCTCTCGATTTTTTTCTTTTCCTCCAAAATCTGCTCAAGCTCGATGACGTCCTCCTTAAGTTCATCCGTCTTAAACTCTTCGATTTGCTTCATCTGGTTGGCAAGCCTCTTCTGTGCCTCTGCTTCCTCGGCTTCGACGGTGTCAATCTCTTCCTGCAGGTTCTTCTGCTCCTTTTCCAGCCTCTCCTTCCTTTTCTGCCTTCCGACCTTCCCGTCATCAATCTCCATGCGGAGATTCCTAGCAAGTTCCTCGAAGTCCCTCTTGTCGAGCTCACTTGCGTTCTCGTCCTGGCTCTTCTTCGTGTACTCCTCGATCTTCTTCTCGTTGGCTGCGACCTCCTCCTCCTCTCTCTTCACCTCGTTGGCCTGTCGGTCGGTTAAGAATCTCTTCTTGTCAAGCTTCTTCCTGTTCTCCGCCCTCTGCCCACGAAGGAGGCTCTCCTCTGCGTTCTGCTTCGCGAGCCAAGGTTGGCTTCTATAAAGATCCATCCATTTTTCAGCGAGAAACAGTTTCCTACTTTTGGGAGGGTGCCTTAGGACAGCCTTGATCTTGCCCATCGCATTCCGAGTGTTGCCCTGCTCGTCACCCTTGAAGGTGACTACCGCGTCCATAATCTTGTCTTCGCTTGTGAACGAAGCCTGCAGGACGCTCATTAAATTTGGGAGGACTTCCTCCCTCAATGCTTGCTGCTTCCCCTTCAGGTTTGCGATGCGTTCGAGATACACGAGCTTGGTGTCCTCGCACAACTTCTCGGGGTTAGGGGAGTCCTTGAAAAGCTGCAGGTGCGTCTCTATTGTAGAAATTTCGCACCCAACCTTCTCGGCGTCAAACTTGAGATCCCTCATCAGCACGTTGAGAATCTCCTTGAGGTTCACCCTGTCGTTGGTGCCCCTTTTGAGCTCCTCGGAGCAGCGGGCAAGGTTAACCTCGATCACACTCTCTTGCTCCGTATCGTAGACAATAAGCCGATTCGTGATTCTCTCGTGCTGGTCGTTGAGCCATTCGGCGCAGTATTTGTTGTTACCCTCGTTCACGACATTTAGCCGGTCCTTGACGAACTTTCTCAGAGTCCTGAGGACGTCGCTCTCGTCTTGGACCCACTTTAAGTGTTTAGCAGCCTCCCCGCTCTGTACTTGGCTCTGAACGTTTCTTCGAGTTACCTGTCGAAGGTGACTCGTGAGCAGGCGGAGACCATTCAGGTCGATGTCCCTTATGTACGCCTGGTGGTTCTTCTTCTGCACCAAAACACTCATTTCCCTGTTGACGGACATGTACATATCGCTCCCCACTTCCTGTTCAGCGAGCAGCGCCCTTTTCACCGCAACCTGTTTTTCAAGCTCCGCGAGGTACTTTTTGCCTTTATCCAGCCTCATCTCGTAGGCCTCACTCTCTTTGTGCACCCATTCAGACTCCACAGTCGCCTTCTTGGCTAGCTGACTCTTGAGGTCCTCCAAGTGGCTGATCTGAGCCCGCCGGGCGTAGCTTCTCCTGTTGGAGAAGTCATACCAGACCCTCTGTGCCGCAATCTCCTTCTTTCCCAGCGTTGGAATGTCCGATACAGAAATGCCCTTGCTTTTGAAGAACGCCCTGGTGCTAAAACCCCTAAAAGTCTTCTGGCACTTAATAGCCGCATCCGTGAAAATCCGTTGCTTCAAGTCGTTGCTCTTCACAGCCTCACTCAGAGAGAGTAACGTGGCACTAATCTTGGCGCGCCTCTGAGAGCTATGGAAGAAAGCCTGAAGAGTGCGCGCGGCATCGTGCTTGTGCGTCTCAATCAAGGCGGCTTCCTTTGCAGCGATTCGCTCTCGCTCCGCTTCGTCTTCCATTTCCCTCTCGAGCTTTTTCTGCTCCTCGATTCGATGTAGCTCGGCTGCATTCTGGGCCAAATTGGTGAGCGCCAGAGATTTTTTCATTGCGACCATTGCGGCAGTCATGTGCGGCACGATGCCAACCTCGGGTTTTGGCTTGACGTAGATGTGGTGGTACTGCGTGACTTGGTGATGCTGGCGGCTCGGCTTCTTATGAACGTGCTCGCTACACTGCACGCAATAGCTCTCGTGGCACTGAGCGCACGTCAACGCCATGTATCGCTTCTTGCAAAGGGCGCACTTGGGATGGCTGATGTGCCGAGGCATCGGGTTGTACGGGTCGTCGTTCATGTCAGTCTTTTTCTCGATATTATCGCAGAAATTTTGGTAGTAAGTTTTAGTGGGGTCGTAAGAATCATTTTCTGCAACTGTGCTCTTCTTGTTTGGCCACATTTGGGCCCCAAAGATGTGCGTCTGTTTGGTGTCAATCTTGTACAGATTATTCTCAGTGCCCCCATATATGGGCAGCTTCCTGTTAAAGGGCAGTTCTACATACGGCTCCTTGTCGAACCTTCGCGGCTGTGGGTCCTTATTGAAAGTCATCTTCGGCTCCTCCTCCAGCACGCCGTCGATGATGCCCCTCAATTTCGGCATATCCTCCCTGATTTTACGGTCGACCTCTTGGTGAGAGTCTGGGTTTGGCAAAAACACACCACTCTCGATCAACTCGGTGATCCTCTCCATCTCCCTCTTCTTCTTGAGGACCCATATGTGGTCTTGCAGCCTCACTTTCATACCCCTAAAGGCGCTCTGAATACTCGCCGCAGCGCTGATCTCGTCCAATATCTCGTTCGCTCTGTTTCTCCCTTCAAATCCCCTGTAAACCCTCTGGATGTCAATCGCACTATTCCTGATTTTCTGGAAGCAACGTTGTAAGACCTGTTTCCTCCTCCTCCTGGTCTGAGCCCTCTTTCTCTTTAACTTAGAAACGAACATCGTGTAGTCTGCGCAAGTCCGCCTCCACTTGTAAAGTTTGTACTGTTTCTTAATCTTTTTGGCGGAGCTCCACCACCTCCAAAGTACATTTCTCTTGTACACTCGGTAATTCTGAATGATGCGTCGAACCGCCGCGTTCTCCAGCTCAACCCGGCTGAAATAAGCATCCCTGAAGTACGTGCTGTGCCAATCATCTATGGGCTTAAAGCCGGTGAATTCTCGCTCCTTGGGCGGCACCTGGATGTGGCGGTGGGTTTTGGCGAGGATGGGGCCGACCTTGGAACTGTTATTTACGATCGGGCAATTGGATACGTCCAAATAAATCAGATGAGGGGCCGCGTGGCATATGTTCAACAGCAGTTTCAATCCTAAATCCTCATTATGGGGCAGTGACAGCGTTAGCAGATGTGGGAATCTCAGATGTCCAACCTCGCCCCCCGACGACACTCCGCCAAAACCGGACAAATTCACCAATTTCAAGGTGGACAGCTTCCGACACTTCGCACTCAAATAGCCGAGACAAGCCGACGTAATGTGCGTACTGTGAGCGAAATTTTCCTCGTTGATCCTCTCTTCGAAAATTGGAGGCCCGGCACCGAGGTGCAAATCCTGAAGGTGGTTGTTGTTCTCGGCGATGACTTTCACACTATCATCATTTAGCCTGTGACTCCCAGCTAAGTTTAAGCTCCCAAGCTGTCTGAAGAACGGCGGAAAATATTCCCCAATGAGTGGGCTATTGGGAGCATCTAAGGTTTGCAAATTCGGGAAAGCGACGCTTATATATTTCATGGCCGCATCGTTCAGATGGGGCGCATTCTTGGCAAAGAAGTGGGTCAAGTTAGGGTTCTGTAGCGGTCCTATAAGCTCGTGATCATTCATAAATTCGTCCACTGGGTGAGCCCCCGGGTCCTCGCCCCCCAGTAGCTCAACTAAAGTCAAGTAAGCACGATTCGGGAGGGACTGCTCGCTCAGCTTCACATTGTTGCTGACGTCTAGATAAGTGAGAGTGGGCATATTCGAAAAGATGGGCAGGAAAGCCTTGGCAGGGAGCGAGGTCGACGGAGTCGAGGGGGCCATTTTCAGCGTCATGAGCTTCTGAAAGTTGGTTGAAATTAGAACGATCGCCTCGGGAGTGACAGGGTTATTGTGGTGGAGCAAAGCATCTTCGCCATCGTCCATCTTATTCTCGCCGCCGTTGATCATAGTTGAGTTTTCATCGTCGCCACCCTTGAGCACCTTGCTTCCCTCGTCGTCGTTGTTCCCATCGTTATTGATATTGGCATTACCGGTGTTTGAGTTAATATTGTTGTTGTTGTTGTTGTTGTTGTTGTTGCTACTGATGTCGACCCAACCGTTAAAATTCAACGCAATAAGGTGTGTCCGGGCGCTGAAGCTGAGACTCTCGAGTTCCTCGCTTTGCAATCCTGCGTAGCTGCAAATATGTAACGTTTCCAAGTGATGGCAACCAGCGCCGACAAAATTAACAACTTCTTTCCCCAGATTTCCGCAGTAGGAGAGATCCAGATTTCGCACCCGGAGCACTAGCGCTATGGGCAGGCCCGTGGAGGGCTCGTTCGCCATAAAACAAGCTCCAGTCAACCCTTTGCAGCCAGCCAAGTACAGCGAGTGAAGGTGGGTACAGCTCCGCAGTAATTTCCCTACTGCAAAGTCTGTCAGGTTAGGAAGACGACTAGCGTCCAGGTAGTGCAGGTGCTCACAATCAGCCAGTGCCAAGATCCCCTTATCGGTCACGTTGGCACAGTAGCTGACATTGAACTCCTTCAGCGTGTTTTTCGTGTGTTTAACTATAGAAACAATCGCCACGTCGTCAATGAGCGCGCAGTGCGATAAGTCTAAAGACCTCAATAAGCATCTGGACTTATCCAGGAATTGTTCGATTCCGTAAGATGTTATTTTTTGACAATTGCGTAAGTGGAGATTTACCAAATTGGAGCTGCTGCTTGCCAGCAATTTCAATCGATTGTCATAAAAATGGGGCGTGTTGGCACACGTCAACGCCGTATAGATATCGTTATTCGCCGCGATCAGCCGAATATTTTCGTCGGTCAAGTTCCACGGAGACAGGTCAATTCCAACACTGCTCTCCCCGATATTGTGAGTAGGGTGCAAATTCAAATTAAAGAGAGGTATTGGGAGCTCCACATTACGGAAGCGCTTGTGAAGTGTGTCCGGAATTCTGTGGTAGCTGGAGTGGTTATGCGTGTGCCTATGATGGTATTTCTCGTCGTGGTGATGGTGGTGTTTGTGCATCTCCACGGGCTTTTCGTCCCAGAAATCCCTATTCCTCTTATGGGTAAGGTGGTGATTCAAGACAAAGGTGGGGCTTGAGATATAGGACACTTTGAGGAGTGCCATGGGGTAAACTGCTGTCGCAGTTTCTTCGTGCTTGAACGTTGGATCTGGCGGCTTCGTTTCCACGACTGCGTTCGCATTGACAATTTTGGCAACCTCATTCTTGATCAAGTCAGCCTTCTGGTGAATGCTCATCTGATCTCGTTGAGATTTCTCTGCTTTCAGCTGGAATAGTTCGTACTCAATCTCGCGAAGCTTCTCCTCGTCCTTCTCGTGGCTCTTCTTGGCGCGCATGGACTGCTTTCTCCTCTTCGGTTGCTTCCTGTGAGCGGAAGAATCCGGAGCTTCCTCAAAGGTGTCATCAAAGGTGTCATGCAAATCGAGCTCGCTTTGTGATTGGCGGAGCGGCTCATTCAGTGATTTGTGGAGCCGCGACCCTGTTCCAATGTTCAGTTCACTTTCGATGTCGGTGTTTAAATTCAGCGGGAGGGTGCTGCTGTTCAGTTTTGATATATCAAACTGGCTGTCAACGTCAACAACACCCCGACGTCGCTTCAAGCTTTCACCAGAGTCCCTGACTTCTTGTTGGTGTTGCAGCTGGGCGAGCAACTCTTTCTGACTGAACGAGCTGAACTCGCGGTTGGTCTTTGATGAGTGGGATCGGCGGTTGGTGTGGTTGGAATTGGAATTGGACATGCTCGTGTTTGAGCTGAATGTGGCTAATGGAAGGGGTAGAGGTTGGGAGGGTTAAAACTAAGCCATCAGGTATACTAAGAGCTGGGTTGAGGGGTTGGCATCTATTTTACGGGAAGTTAAGAAAATTTCTCCCATTCTGTTTTACTCTGAGTTTTCGGTTTGAGTTTCCGAAGTTTTGTGTTTTCTCTCGATTTTCTAACTTTTGAATGTTGATTAACCCCCTTTTTACACTTAACCAGAAGCAAACAATGGCTGAACCACTCAAATCAATTGATCTTAATCTCCCGGTGTCGCCCTCAAAAAAGTCTCCCAAGGCCTCTGGCCCTTCTGGCCCTCTAGCTGCATCTCCTCCGATGCAACCATCTCAAGCTAAAGCGCCCGAACCGGTGATCGAGGATATGTTCGCCCAAAACAAGACCACCGGTGCGAATCTGCAGCAGAACTTTGCTAGGTTTCGTGCCGAACGCGCTCGCGTCAAGAAACTTCAGAAAATTTCTCAGAAGAAGAAGGTAAGAGAGTGCTAAAAGTTGAATTTTCCCCAAATTCCCCATTTCACCATGAGGACAGCAATGAGGACAGCAATTAGAACAAATGTCATCATGGATTATGGTCCTTTTGCTCCGCGGTATTCATTAAACACTTAGTAGCTTAACTAACCGCACAATGAACTCAATCTTCCTCTCCCTGCACGATACGATCCAGGATCAGATGCGCAAAACCCCCGAGCAGATGGATGTTCTCCGGAAGAAGTTCGTTGCTCAAGCCCAGAAATACATTGGTGTCCCATACCACCCTCGCTACCACAAGAGCCCCTCCTCCCCCCACTACAACGCCCCCCTCTACCTCGATTGCTGCGGTCTGACGAGGCGATGCCTGCAGGATCTCGCCGACGACTTCGGTTTTGTCATCGGCAGGGGGAACCAAGCGTACCAGTTCGAGACGTGTCCGATTGAGTTGAAAGAGGAGGACCTGAAACCGGGTGACTTGATCTTCACGGAGGGCACCTACACCCAAGAGGGCAAGAAGCAGTGCAAGCACAACATGGTCCACGTTGAGATCTGGCTCGGCGGGGGCGAGAGCGGCCACCAGACGATCGGCGCCCGCAGGCAGACCGGCGCGATCGAGATCCTGCCGCACTACAAATTCGAGAGCAAGAACTACACCATCACCAACTACTACCTGCGGTCGCTCGACACCTGGCTGTCGGGGGAGTGCAAGCCCCTCATCGACCCGAAGCACTGGGAGAAGATGTGGTCGATGATGGACGCGTGCGCGGTTCCAGGTGGGAAGTCCGTGTTCGACGCCGCGGACGACGACGATAACGACGAGATCGCGCCCGTCGCTGCCGACCGTGCTGCCTTCAGCACCGGAGACGGCGTCACCGTCGTACCCTCCGACGTCAAAAGCTCTGATAAAGTCTACTACTGCGGGAAGGGGAACAACTGGAAGGTAGTCGGTAGCGCTTTGGAGAAGCGCGGTTACAAGCGCCTCCCCTTCGAGTACGGCTTCAGCGACGACTACCACTTCAAGTGGGTCGAGGGTCGTTCGGCTATAAATTTCTCCACCCACAAACCCGGCCAGCTGGTCAACCACATCCCCAACAACGACGTCATCACAAACAAGCTCAACCTCTTTTCCACAATCAGCGAGTGGTGGCTCTTGAAGCCCTCCGACTCGAAGGGGGGGCTGGATATGCCGGGGTGGTTCCCCAAGACCTACCGGCTCGACGCCCCCTCCGACGTAATCTCCCTCCTGAAGGACGTGGATTCCGAGCCCGCCACCATCTTCATCCACAAGCCGGCCGCCAACAACCGCGGGCGGGGGATCGGACTGGTCAAGGGCGCCGAAATGATCAACAAGATCGTGTACAAACCCAACAAGAACCCGACGAGCCCCATGAAGAGCCCGATGAAGAGCCCGATGAAGACGCCCTCCAAGAGCGGCGGCGGCGGAGGCGGAGGCGTCGAGGGGGTTGCCGCCACGTCTACGGCTGCCGATTCCGATTCCGCTTCCGCTTCCTTGCCGTTGCCCTCTCCGTCCGCCTCCGTCCCCGTCCCCGTCTCCGCCCCCGTGCCCGTCGGGTCGGCCATTAACGTCATCCAATCCCGGCACTCCAACTTCAACCTCACCAACGGCCTGATCCAGAAGTACATCTCCAACCCCCTCCTCGTCAACGGGCGGAAGTTCGACATCCGGTCCTACTGCCTCGTCGCAAGGACGGAGCCGACGGCCCTGGTCTACTACGGGCCGGGATACGCAAGGCTGTCGCTGGAGCAGTTCACCGCCGGGGACGATAAGATCGGGGATAACTTTGTGCATTTGACCAACGCCGCCATACAGAAGAAACACCCCGACTATAAGGAGAAGAAGGAAGAAACCATCTGGAGCATGGAGAAGCTCTCGGAGTTCATCGGGTCGTCCAAGGGCACCCCCGCCTCGGAGGTACATAGCCGGCTGGAGCAGAGCATAAAGAACATCTGCTCGGACGTCTACTCCGCCTCGTCCCGGTCGCTCTCCAGGAAGCTCGGGTACTTCGACCTGCTCGGGTTCGACCTGATGCTGGACGAGGACCTGAACGTGTTCCTGCTGGAGGTGAACACCAACCCCGCCCTGCACTGCGAGACGGAGGTGCAGGGGGAGGTCATACCGGGGATTGTTGACGCGGCCGTCGGGATCGTTTTGAAGGCGCATGAGAAGGAGGGAAATGTCGAGGGGGGAGAGATTGGGGAGGATGTTAGGGGAGCTTTTGAGCTTATCTTTGAGGGATGATGGGTGGGGGGGGGGGGGGGGGGGGGGGGGGGGGGGGGGGGGGGTTGATGGATGATGAGTGCTGATGATGAGCGCGATGATGAGCGGTGGTGGGTGGTAGTGGTAAAGACGATAGGGTTAACCCTTACCTTAATCGTCTTTCGCTCAATTGCCACAGAGCGAGATATAATGAACAACAATACAAATAAGCCTCGAAGTACGCTAAATGGTTTTCTTTCGGAAACACACTCGCACACTCGCACACTCGCACACTCGCACACTCGCACACTCTTACACTCTCACACAAAACAGCTCAAACTAAAAAAATCTTACACACATACACACACAAAACTATAGTTCTAGCTCAACTTAAACCTCTTCTTATTCTCGTAAGTGGTAACTCCCCTATCCTCCCCCCCCTCCTCCCTCCTCCCGAATTTGCTCTCTCCCCCCACCCCCTTAAGCTTCCTCTTCTTCTTCCCCCCCTTCCCCTTCCCCGTCTGGAAGTCGTTCCACCTCATCTTCTTCTCCTCCCCCCGAGCCTCGCTCTTCACGGACTTGAACTTCTGCTTCAGGGCCTTGACCTGCTTGCGCTTCTTCGCCCGGCCCGGGTCGTCGTCCGTAGGGAGGAGGCGGAGGTGGGGGGGGATCACGAAGGTTGAGGAGGCCGTTATTTTCGACGTGGAGGAGGAGGTGGTTCCGGAGGAGGAGGGCGCCGAGTAAGAGGTGGGAGATGGGGAGGACGACGGCACGCCGGACGACGGCACGCCGGACGACGACGACACAACGGACAACGACGACACAACGGACGAACCG
>ERZ651776.690-NODE-690-length-45401-cov-7.144603_pt1 | contig 45401 bp, 35 predicted proteins | sample MGYA00514761_ERZ651776 | MGnify/ENA metagenome assembly ERZ651776
GGACCAATGACGATGAACGTTCTATCTCGACTCACGGGCGTCTTGTTCGCCGTGATGCTGTTCGCTGCAGCATGTAGCGGAGGCGACGATTCGACAGCCCCAAGCGCCCAGGAAATCGCCAATGACTCGGCCAACGCGCCCATCGAGCAGATCGATGAGGCAAGTGGTGGCGTTGCCGAGGGCCCCATTGTCGGCCTGTTGACGGTGCAGCCCTCGTTCGGTTTCGGGGTCTACGACGTCGACCCGGCAACGGGTCAAGCCCGTGCGGTACCTGGGATTGCATCGGTCGAGACTGTCGACCGAAACCGCGACCTCACCGTTGGTGGTGGTGCCGCCTATTCGTTGGGTGGAACGGTGCGTGAAGGCCAGACCTTCGCTTCTGATATCAGCGTGGTCAAGATCAACTACGCCACCGGCCAGGTCAGTCAGCTGGCTGCACTCGGGTTTGACCGAGAAACCGACGACAGCCAGGAGTTCACGTCGTACACACTCCAGGGGGTGGCCGGCGACAGGGTGGTCGTATCAGCGGCCGAATTCGGCTCCGACGAAGGCACCTACACCGTGTACGACGCCAACTCTGGCGCTGAGAAAGCCAGCTTCCCCAGGCCTTTCTATGAGTTCACATCTGACACCGGCACATGTAGCGGCAACATCTCCAACTTGATCGGTCTGAGCGATGGCCGGCTGATGGGCACTGGGCTTGGCTCGCCTGCCTATATCGATCTCGACACCGGCGAGGTCGAGCTGATCATCGGTTGCGACCAGGATGACCCACAGTTCTCCGAATTCGTGACCCCATCAGAAATCGCTGACTACGCGGTATTCGACGAAGGTCCTGCCTTAACCGATGACCAATTGGAACGGTTGCTGCAGTCCGACGTGAATCCCGAGCAGGGTTTCGTGGAAGGCGGCGGAGACCTGTGGTGGATCGAAGCCGACGTCCGCCAGGTCGACGACGCAACCGCGATCATTGGTGGTGTGGTGCAGTTCGACCTCGAGGCCGGAGCGATCAAGGCTGTACATCCTCTCGGCGCCAAACTGGGCGAGTTCCTCGACGACGACGAGGGTTTTGATCTGACCACGCTGGAGCAGGCGCAACTGCGTTATCTCGACGGACGGCTGGTCATGGTCGACGGTCGTGAAAACGGCAGCATCTTTACGCTCGACCCATCCACCGGCACAATCACCGAAACGGCCATCGAGCTGGGCGAAGGCGTCGACTACACAAGCACTGATCTTCTCGCTGGTGACCCCGATGGGATCTGGCTCGAAGTGGGTCGTCGCACAATCACCCGCGACGACGAGTCAGGTCGTAGCTCCTTTGGCCCGACCTATATCGAACACTTTGATCTGGCCACCAACCAGATCGACCTGTCCCTGGCAGCCGAGGACCTGTTCTTCTCGTAAATTCTCCGACCGTCGTGCACCCCAGCCTGACCGATGCCTGTGTTGTCGCCGTTAGTTACCCTTGGCCAGGTGGGCAATGCTCATCGCCGTCTCGGTGGCGATCCCTGGGCAGCTGACCGAGAAGACCTCGCTGCCATGCAACGTTCCCATGACCTGGCGACAACGGGCCTGGACACCGGCCTGATTGAGTAGGCGGTAGAACTCGATGCCTTCGTCGCGCAGCGGATCACATTCGTTCACGCTGACCACGGTTGTCGGCAACCCGGCGACATCATCGACGGTGGCGAACATAGGCCAGGCGAGAGGATTGGCCTGGTCGAACGCCTCAATGCCGTACGCCATGCGGGCGTTGTTGCCCCACAGGTTGATGAACAGGCCGTTGTTCTCCGTTGAGGACGGGAAACGCTCCTGGGGCCACTCGCCGGCCAAGTACGGGCACAACGCGTACAGACCACTGATCAGCCCGACATCACCATCACGCAACAGTTGCATACCGGTCGCGATCGCTAGGTTTCCACCGCCGCTTTCGCCAGCAACAATGATCTTTGAAGCATCGATGCCGAGTTCGTCGGCCTGGTCTACGAGCCAGCGCACGCCTGACACACAGTCGTTGAGCCCCGCTGGGAAAGGTGCGACTTCGGCCGCTGACGACGAGTGCAACGCATTGCGGAAGTCGACCATCGCCACCGCAACACCCTGATGAGCGATCAGCCGACCCCAACACTGGTACATGCCCAGGAACGCGGACATGGTCTGCATGCCGCCGCCATGGATGTAATACACACACGGCAGCAGTTCTGCGGCCCCGGACCCGTCGATCTGAGGGCGCATGAACGACACCTTGATCGAATTGCCGTCGGGTGCCGAGACGAACTCGTGGGTCGAGATGTCGAGCCCCTCGAGGGGGGCAAGGTCGGTGCTGTCGATGCGATCGAGATTGGCATCGATCATGGCTCGGGCTGCCAGAGCCGACTCGCTATTGGCCTTGGCCAGAAGTTCGTCGCGGTCAGCGACATCTGCGCCTGCCTTCGCATCGGGGGTGACGCCCATAATGCGTCGAATACGGGGGTCGAGTCGGCCGTCGTCGGCGATCTTGGTCATGCGTCTTCCATCAATTCGCGCAGCTTGCCCAGCGTGCCCACCGGATCCTCGCCGACCGGGGTCACGTTCAACACGCTCACACCGGCTTCCTTCCAAGCTCCCAATCGTTCTTTCACATAGGACTCGGGCCCGACCAGATTTGCCCGTTCGAGGAAATCACGAGGCACGGCTGCAGCGGCAGCGTCCTTGTGGCCGTCGAGGTACAGATCCTGGATCTCGATGGCTTCTTCCTCGTAGCCGTACTTTTGAGCGATGGAGTTATAGAAGTTCTTGTCTCGTGCTCCCATGCCGCCCCAGTACAGAGCGGTCGACGGGCGTCCACGGTCAAGCACGTGGTCGGCGCCATCGCCTGCGTACTCATCACCGATAGCGACCATTGCGCCAGCGCCGATCTCCAGTTTCTTCATGTCCGGATCGCGCAGAGCCGTACCGGCCTTGAGGTCGTCACCCCACACCCGCTGGAATTCGTCGGGCAGGAAGAAGACCGGCAGCCAGCCGTCGGCTGACTTGGCGGTCTGCTTGACCGACAGCGGCATGAGCGACGCCCACCAGATCGGGACTTCGGAACGAACCGGATGGTTGATGAGCTTGAGCGGTTTGCCCAAGCCTGTGCCCTGGCCCTCGGGCAGAGGAATCTGCACCGTCTTGCCGTCGAAGATGACAGGCTCACGGCGCAAGGTCATCCGGGTGACATCGATGTACTCACTAATGCGCTTCATCGGCTTCTCGTATGGCACGCCGTGGAAACCTTCGATGACCTGAGGGCCGCTTGCGCCAAGGCCAAGGATGAACCGGCCGTTGCTCACATAGTCACAGCCAGCTGCGGTCTGGGCGATAGCTGTGGCGGTGCGAGAGAAGACGTTGAGGATGCCGGTGCCGATTTCGACCCGCTCGGTGCGGGCGGCCAGGAAGCCGACCTGGCTGACCGCATCGATGCTGTACGCCTCGGCAACCCAGACGACGTCCAGACCGGCCTTTTCGTATTCGACGACCTGGTCGACCGTTGAATGGAAGTCGCCGACGTAGTTGATGCTCATGCCAAGTTTCATGGTCAGATCGTAGTGGGGTACCACAGGTCGACACCACAAGGCAGCTAGTCAATAACGTCATCGGCCCGTAGCGCTGCGAGCTCCTCGGTGGTGAAGAACTGGCCAAGCACCTCAGTGGTGTGTTGGTTGGCGAGGGGAGCGCCATGACGCACCCGAGTCGGGGTACGCGAGAACTTCGCAGCAGGCCCGGTGACCTCGACGGTGTTCCCATCCACCATCGTCACCGGCTGGAGCATGTCTCGTTCGCGCATGTGCTCGTCGGCGATCGCTGTCGCATAGTCGTTGACCGGTGCGGCCACCAGCCCAGCGCCGTTCATGGCGTCGAGCACCTGCTCAGATGGCCGAGCCGCACACCAGTCCGCAACTAGGGCATCAACCGCGTCTCGGTTCTCGACCCGTTCCAGATTGGTGGCGTGTCTGGGCGCATGAGCAAGATCCGGTCGTTCGATGAGCGCACACAACTTCTGCCAATGCGTGTCGAGCAGCAATCCGAGGTACACGTGTCGATTATCCGAACATCTGTAGCTGTTGGTCGGAGCGCACACGCCAATCTGATTGCCCCAGCGTTCGCCGGAGAGTCCCGCCGCGGCCATCGTCGGATAGGCATTGGACTGAAACAGGATCGAGTCGACCAGCGCAACATCGACGTGTTGTCCTTCGCCGGTTGCGTCACGGTGGCGCAGGGCCGCTAAAGCACCGAGAGCGGCGTGCATGCCGGCAAGGTCATCGGCCAGATACGTGGGCGCTTTCGTTGGCGGACCATCCGGCGATCCGTTGAGCGACATCCAGCCGCTGAAGGCCAGCGCTGCCGGGTCGTAGCCAGGCGCTGCGGAACGAGGCCCGAATTGGCCGTAGCCGCTCACCGAGACGTAGACAATGTCGGGTTTGACCCGCCGACAATCGGTGTAGCCGACACCCCAACCGCTGAGCGTGCCTGGCTTGAAGTTCTCGACCACCATGTCAGCGGTTTGGACCAGCTTCAAGAATGCCTGCGCTCCTTCGTTGCGGCGCAGATCGATGCTGACCGATCGTTTGTTCCGGTTGACCGTTTCCTCGGCCGGTGAACGCTGCGTTCCCGGGAAGAGCGGTGGCCACAAGTTGCCTACATCGCCCGGAGCGGTCACTCGGACCACGTCGGCACCGAAATCCGCCAAAAGGCAGCCCGCCATGGGGCCGGCCCACGCGGTGGTCAGGTCTATCACGCGCACCCCGTCGAGTGGACCGCTTAGGTCACGTCGGGCATCTCGATAGAACTCGTCCTTGTCCATGCACTGACCCTATTGCTGCTGCGAGGAGCGCAAGGAACTGAACTCGGCGTATTAGCCGTCGTTGGTGACCGACTCGTCAGTGTCAGTGTCACTGTCGTTGGCGTCGGTCGGGGGTTCGCGGTCGATGCATTCGTCGAAGTCGCCATCACCGTCGGTGTCGACGGCTTGGGTTCCGTCGGGACATTCCTCGGCGCTGCAGTAATCGACGAGTCCATCATCGTCTTCGTCGACGGCGGCGGTGTCGGTAGGACAGATGACGTCGATGGGAACACACAGATCACCGAAACCGTCTTCGTCGCTATCGACCAGGCCCTCGTCGTCGTCGCATTCTGGTGGTGGCTCCGTTGGGTTGCCGTCGCAGTCGCGACCCTCGCTCGGCTGGTAGGTGGCGCCAACGCTGTCGACTTCGACCCGGCCGTCGGCGAACGTTCGAGTCCGCTCGGTGCGAACCTTGGTGCACTCGTTGAACGGCTCGGTTGTCTGATCGGTCTGCACACCACTCACCGTGGCGGTGCCAAAGAGTTTCACCGTGATCGACGTTGGCGTGTATTCGGACCAGATCAGCACTGGGAACTCGGTCGAGTTCCGGAACTTCAGATCGACGTTTGGCCAGCTGACGGTCGCCTCGCGTCCATAGGGATACCGGTCGATATAGATGCTATGCGGCTGGTACTGCACGAAGTCGAGGCCACCGAAGAACGCTGCGTTGAACAACGTGGTGGCGAACTGGCTCACGCCGCCTCCGACGTCTTCGGCGAAGACGCCGTCGTAGATGACACCAGCAGGGACAAAACCATTGGAGGTGGTACGTTCGCCTACGTACCCATTGAGCGAGAAGGTAGCGCCCGGCTCGACGACTGCACCCCGCACTATGTCGGCCATCCGCTGGATGTTGATGACCCGGTCCTGGTCGGCGGGGTGTTCGGTGGTGAACTCACCAATCAATTCGGAGATGCCAAGGTCTGCGAGTGGTGTCAGGTCATCGACGATCAGATCGAGACCGATCGACGTAGTGCCTGCCAAGACCGCTTCGAGCACTTGTTCGCCGACTTCGACCTGGCAGCACATCACCGCATTAGCTCGAGGCAGGCGGATCTGGCTGCCTTCGACGGTGAGCGCCCGGGTGTCGATGTCGCCTTGGGCTATGCCAGCGGCGGCATTGATCCATCGGTACATGACCTCGGTGTTGAGTTCTGCTCGGGGTGAAGACCCTGCAAGATCGAGTTCGACCCAGCTGCGGAACTCATCGGGTCGAGCCTTGATCGAGATGCCGTTGACGATGAATTCGATGTCACGCGTCGTTGCGCCATTGATGCGGTCAACGAGCGACTGGATCTCGACATCGACCATTGCATCGGTGGTCGTTACTGCGTCGACGAAGATCTCTTGGCCTGGCTCACTGGGAAGTGAGGCACTGAGATCTCGAACGAGTTGCTGCACATCGAGGATGTTGCCCGGTGTCCCAGGCGCAAGTTCAAGTCGTCCATTGTTCAAGATCAACGTTGGTTCGCCCGGTTCGACACTGATGGTCTTGGACACTGCGGCCAGGCCGGCTTCGGCTGCGCCGGGGTCTAGTCGCAGCACTGCATCAACTTCGCGTTTGGTGAACAAGGCGCCAAGCCAGCTGAATGGCCGAAGCAGGCTGGTGCCTTCACGACCGGCGTTAAGTACTGCAGCGCTGGTCGCCCGTCGGTCTAGTGTCAGACCAAGCCGCTCAGCATCGATCTGGTAGGCAGCACCCGGTGTCTCGATATAGACCGGCGCAGTTTGTATGAACGAGTTGATGCGGTCGAATTCAGCGTCGAGTTGGTCTGACGTCATGCCGCCAACATCGACCTGGCCGAGAGCCACGCCGCGCAGTACACGATTGTCATGATTGCGAATATCGATGGTGGCGACCGCGTAGGTCGCGGCCAATAAAAGCAGCGGAAGTGCGGCGAGCAGGACTCGTCGTCGGGTCCAGCGCAAGCCGTTGCCTGAACCTGCTCCACCGGATGTAGATGACGAGTGCGCCAGATGCGTAGGACCCACGATGGGTAGATGGTAATTCCTGGCCGGCCGCCGCCGGCGGCAGAGCAAGGATTGTGTTAGGCGGGGGGCTGGCCGAGTGCGGCAACTTCGGCATCGAGGTCGGTCAAGAGTTCGGTCATGGCGATCTCGATCAGCTTGGTGTTTTCGAGGTCGTCGACGCCATGCAGTTCGATGGGGTCACCCAGAATCATGGTGACGATCGGACGATTTCGGAAACGAATCTTTGGCCATTTGCCGCGAGGCCAGGCCAGGCCGCTGCGATGGAAGGTGATCGGGCGCACGACCGCTCCGGTCTCGCGTGCCAGTTGGGCAACCCCGACCCGAAACGGGCCCACCTGTGGGTTGCGTCTTTCTGGTTTGGTCAAACGTCCCTCGGGCATGATGCCCACAAGCTCACGTCGTTCAAGAGCAGCTCGAACTTCGGCGAACGCCTCTTCCTTGTTGTCGCTACTGAGTGGGATGCAACCGATGCGGCGCAGCCATCGACCAGCAAGCTTGTTGTCGAAGTAACGAGCTTGCACCAGTAGACGACAGCCAACGTTTGCCTGGTAACAGAACGCCGCAGCCATGAATACGTCGAGCAAACTTTGGTGGTTGCCAGCTGCGATCGTTGGTCGATCAGGGTCGACTTCGATGTGATTCTGGATCCGGATAACAGCGACGGCCTTCATCAGGAAGGTCAGCAGCTTGCCGTCTTTCTGGATCTCTGTCTGGGTGGCGATTCGTGATGGTTGCATCCGGACTAGACGGTAGCTGGTGTGACCATGCCCCTCGTCAAATCGGACCAGGAATGGTTCCCTGATGTTGTCGATTCTCGCGGTTAGGGTTTGCGCAATGCGACTCGTCATTGCCCGCTGCACCGTCGACTACGACGGCCGGCTCACCGCCCATCTTCCCGAGGCTGTGCGGCTGATCATGGTCAAGGCCGATGGCTGCGTGGCGATCCATGCCGACGGAGGTGCTTACAAGCCACTCAACTGGATGAATGCCCCCAACCGGCTCACGTTCGATGACGAAGGTTGGACGGTTACGAGTCCCAAGGGCGAGACATTGCGGATCACAATGCACGAGACCCTGTCGGACACCGCTATCGAAATGGGAATTGACCCTGGCCTCCAGAAGGATGGCGTCGAGTCCCATCTCCAGGAACTGCTCGCAGCAGCACCCGAGACAATGGGCGACGGCATGCGACTGGTACGCCGCGAATATCCGACCGATATCGGTCCCGTCGACCTTCTACTCAAAGACGCTGATGGCGGCACGATCGCTGTCGAGATCAAGCGACGAGGCGAAATCGACGGCGTGGAACAGCTCACCCGTTACCTCGAGTTCTTGAACCGCGACCCGCAGCTTCGCCCGGTCCGCGGCATGTTTGTGGCGCAAGAGATCAAACCCCAGGCCAAAGTGCTGGCCACAGATCGCTCTATCGAATGGCAAGTTGTCGACTACGACGAACTCCGGGGCATCGAACCCAAAGAACCCCGCCTCTTCTAGGACTGCTCACGACGTTTGGTCGGGCCAGTGCGCTTGAACGGGCTGTCCGGGATTGAGTATGGGTACGGAATAGGAATCGGCCCTGACACGACAGGAGCGTTCGTCGGCCGGGTGAAGAAGTAGCGCATGGACCCAGTATCACGGTGGCAGCACCCTCGATGTGTTGTCGAGGCGACACGTCGAGGGTGACCTCGGCTACAGCATGAACAAAACGCCGTCGGCCGCCATCACCCGGCAAGTACTTGTGCCTTTTGCCCCTACGCAAGCGCTGGCCTTAACGCCAGCATTGGCACGTGAGATACCCGGCTGACGCTCCACCTCCACCGACGCCAAAACCTGAATCAAAGTCGAGGTTCAACAACCGTCGAGTCTTCGTCGTTGGTGCCTGGGTGTTGTTGTCGTTGCTGTTCTGGCAGGTCGCCTTTGGGCAAGCACCAACGAACGAGGAGATTCCCTACTTCGAGTTCTTGCGTTCGGTCGATGAAGGCCTTGTCAGCACAGCAGAGATCCAACCCGATGGCGAGACACTGGTCGAACTCACCGACGGCACGTTGTACGAGACCCGCATTCCCGTCGCTCTGACTGGCGACTCGCTCCTCAGTCGACTCGAGGCAGCCGATATCGAGGTGGTCGCGATCGATCAACAGACCTCGATCGGCAGCACGCTCGTGACATGGCTGTTTATGCTGTTGCCAGTCCTGTTGATCGTCGGCGTGTTCGTCTATATGGGCAGACGCGCAACTAGCGGCCTATCGGGCGCAATGGGCATGGGCCGATCTCGGGCCAAGGTGTTCGATTCGGATCGGCCTACGACCACGTTTGCTGATGTCGCTGGCTACGAGTCGGTCAAGGAGGAGATCCGTGAAATCGCGGACTTCTTACGAGAGCCCGATCGGTATCGCAGCGCCGGAGCAATCGCGCCCAGGGGTGTGCTGATGACAGGGCCACCAGGAACCGGAAAGACGTTGATGGCCCGCGCCTTAGCTGGCGAAGTCGGTGTGCCGTTCTTCTCCGTGACTGGATCGAGTTTCGTTGAAATGTTCGTTGGAGTAGGCGCTTCGCGTGTGCGGGACTTGTTCGAGGAGGCCCGAAAGCAGGCGCCGGCGATCATCTTCGTTGACGAGATCGACGCGATCGGGCAACGTCGAAGTGGTGGCGCCGTCCTCGCAAACGATGAACGTGAGCAGACGCTGAACCAGCTGCTCGCGGAGATGGACGGATTCGAGCCGACAACAGGTGTCATCGTCTTGGCGGCCACGAACCGGGCAGAGATCCTCGATCCGGCTCTGTTGCGTCCCGGCCGCTTCGATCGTCAGGTAGTGATCCCTTTGCCGAATCAAGCTGAACGACAAGCAATCCTGGCAGTGCACGTGCGAGGTAAGTCTCTCGCCAATCAAGACCACCTCGAAACCTTGTCTCGGCAAACTCCTGGTTTCAGCGGTGCTGATCTGGCCAACCTGGTGAACGAAGCTGCCATTCGAGCGGCACGCGATGGCCGCCACGTCATCGAAGTCGATGACTTCACTGCGGCCTATGACCGGATACTCCTCGGCCATCGTGATCGTTCGGGTGTCCTGCTACCGGAGGAACGACGAGCAGTCGCCGCTCATGAGGCGGGCCATGCTGTTGTTGCCGCGGTCAGCGAGGCCGCCGATCCGGTTCATCGAGTCACGATTCTGCCTGCCGGCGAGTCGCTGGGGAACACTCAGCAGCTTCCTGAGCACGAGCGACATCTCTACAGCGAGCAGTATCTGTACGACACGCTGGCAGTCCAACTCGGTGGGCGCGCTGCCGAGTTGTTGGTGTTTGATCGAGCTTCGACCGGAGCGGCAAATGATCTGGCGGTTGCCACGTCTCTCGCTACCAAGATGGTTAAGGAATACGGGTTATCCAAGAAGCTCGGGCCGGTGAGTTACCCCGGGTCGGGGCCGGTCTATTTAACGAGCGGGCCCGACACTTCGATGCGGTTCTCCGAAGACACTCAGCGCATCATCGATCGCGAAGTGGGCCGGATCGTGAGCGAGGCACTCGAGGCAGCGCTGCGGTTGTTGCAGCAGCATCGACGGGTACTTGACCAGCTCACCGAGATGTTGTTGCACGACGAGACTGTTGAAGGACACGTCATCTACGAACTCCTCGGCGAGGCCGTGCCGCCACCACGACCCCAGGTATTACAAGACCAGATCGAGGCGAGCGAACTGCAAACAGCACGAGATGGACGCTGATTCGACCATGTCGTCCAATGGGTCAGCGTCTGACGCCGGCCCGGCCGATTGCTGCTGTGTGAGCCCTGGCTTCGACGGCATCTTCGAGCGGACGCAGGGCTACATCTCGGCCGTAACGGTGCTCGAGAGCCCAACCGAGCAGCAGGTCGGCAAGCCAGGGGTTCTTTGGCAGCAGCGGCCCGTGCAGATAGGTGCCGATCACATGGTTCAAGACCGCTCCTTCGTTGCCGCTTTCGCCGTCGTTGCCATGACCACTCACCACTCGGCCGAGTGGCACACAACTGGCGCCTAGACGAGTGCGGCCGGCATGGTTTTCGTAGCCGACGACCCGTTGGGTCGTGCCTTCGATGGTCGCTTCGATCACGAGATCACCAATGAGACGAGTAGCACCGGCTTCGGTGACAAGATCCAGGATGCCAAGCCCAGGAAGGCTGGTGCCGTCGGCGGTCACGTACTGGTGTCCTGCGAGCTGAATACCTCCACATACATAAAGTTGAGCGGCCCCAGCATCGGCGGCAGCCTGCAACGTGGCAGCGTTAGCTGCCAGATCTTTGGCCACCAGATTCTGGTCACGATCCTGACCGCCGCCCAAGTAGTACAAGTCATGTTGGCCAGGATCGATGATGTCGCCTAGCCCGATCTCGGTAATCTCCAGCGCGATATCTCGCCACGCGAGCCTTTGGCGGAATACGGCGATATTGCCGCGATCAGCATAGATATTCATCATCTCGGGATAGAGATGGCACAGACGCACGGTGTAGGCGGCGTTCATTCGTCGCTCCAGTAGGCGGCGGTGTAACCACGTTGGGTCAGCACCCGGCGCAGGTCGATCATGGCGGTATAGGTCGGCAGCGCATGCAACGTCTGCCCAGGCAATGTGTCGTTCAACGCGATGTCGAGCGCCTGGGAGGGATCTGGAGCGACCTTGATCTTGTCCATATCGAAACCGCCGTACTGGAACCGGAGTGCAAGATCCCACGCCCGATCACCGCCGAGCGTGAGTGAGGCCAGTCGGGGTCGCAGCGGTTCCCAGTCGACGTCCCAGATCCAGCTGACGTCCTGGCCATCGGCCGTGCGGTCATTCAGGAGCACCAGCACATGTAGCTCGCCTGGGCTGTTCAGCAGGGTGCGTACGTTTTGGTTTACCCCGGTCGGGTTCTTGGCCAGCAGCAGCTGTATCCGTTTGTCGTCGATGCTGATGATTTCGCCCCGACCAAACGCTGGTTTGGTCTCGGCAATCACCCGGGCCACCGCATCGACATCTTGGGGCCGTTGGGTGCGAGCGGCAATAGCCCATGACGCAGCAAAGGCGGCCACGATGTTGTACGAATTGTGCAGACCAGGAAGTGGTGAATCGATGGTCATGGTGATGGGTGGCCCGGCGTTTGTGGGGTACCGCACGGTGATGTGCTGGCCGGAAGGCGTCAATGCGATCTGGGTTGCGCTGATTGTCGGCGAAGGTCGTGTGGCATCGCAGTTTGGACAATGCCAGTGTCCGAGATGGCCGACCAATACAACGGTGTGTTCAAGCGGGGCGCCGCAGTTGCGACACATCGTTGCGTCGGCCGCATGGGCGAGGTGGGCAACGGCGTGGCTGGTGTCGTCGACGCCGAACCACACGACATTGTCTCGGTCCCGGCCGAGCGCAGCAATGTTGGGGTCGTCGGCATTCAGCACGAGCATCGGAGGTTCGTGCTGGGCGGCGAGGTCATCGAGCAGGTCGCGCCATTTGTCGACGAGGGTTTCGAGTTCGCCGTACCGATCGAGTTGATCGCGGAACAGGTTCATGAGCACCACGACCTGGGGTTGGGTCGAGGCAGCGACCGAGGTAAGGGCGGCCTCGTCGACTTCGAACAAGCCTACTTCAGCACCGTTTGCGCCTTTGAGCAGCGCAGCGGCGATACCTCGCTCGAGGTTGGAGCCCTCGGTGTTGGTCACCACGTGATAACCAGCAACCCGGGTGGCCGCAGCGAGCAGTCGGGTTGTGGTTGTTTTTCCGTTGGTAGCGGAAACCAGGATGCTGCCGTGGTGGAGATCTGCTGCATACTCAGCGACGGCGTCTGGGCGTAATGTGAGCAGCACCACACCGGGAAGTGTCGTGCCGCCGCCTCGGCCCAGCCGTCTGCTGAGCCAACCCGAGGCATTCGCTATGAAGCCAGCCAGTCGTCTCACAGTCGTGAGGGTAGGTTGTCTGGCTGCCGCTGCGGGCTAGGCGGGGTAAACGCCCTAGTCCACTGTCTCATGCCAGGCGGGCACGTTATGGCCACTGCGACGTCAGCGGGTGAGTGGCTTGTACTTAAGGCGGGTTGGCTGATCCGCAGCAGAACCCAGTTCTTTTCGGCGGAAGGCCTCGTAGTCACTGAAGTTGCCTTCGAACCAACGAACCTGTGAGTCACCCTCGAATGCCAGCGTGTGGGTCGCAATACGATCCAGGAACCAGCGGTCGTGGCTGATGATCACGGCACAACCCGCGTACATCTCGAGAGCATTCTCGAGCGAGCGCAAGGTTTCGATATCGAGGTCATTGGTTGGCTCATCGAGGAGCAACACGTTGGCTCCGCTACGCAGCACCTTGGCCAGATGAACGCGGTTACGTTCGCCGCCAGAGAGTTGACCGACAAGCTTTTGCTGGTCGGGACCCTTGAAGTTGAACGAGGCAACATAGGCACGAGCATTGATCTGACGTCCGCCGAGTTCGATGACGTCTTGGCCATCACAAATCTCGGCGTAGACAGTTCGGTCAGCATCGAGCGCATCACGGCTCTGATCCACATAACCGAGCTGCACGGTTTCGCCTACCCGCAGTGAGCCCTCGTCGGTCGACTCGGTGCCAGTGATCATGCGGAACAACGTGGTCTTACCAGCACCGTTTGCGCCGATGATGCCGACGATGCCAGCGGGCGGAAGCGTGAAGGTCAGGTCATCGATCAGGAGCTTGTCGCCAAAACCCTTGCTGAGGTCTTTGGCTTCGATCACGATGTCGCCGAGCCGCTTGTTGGCCGGGATCTCGATCTCGAGCTTTTCATCGCGCAGTGTTTGTTCTTTAGCCTCTTTGACGAGTTTGTCGTAGTTAGCGAGGCGGGCCTTGCCCTTTGACTGGCGAGCTTTTGGCGCCATACGGATCCACTCAAGCTCGGTCTTCAAGCTCTTCTTGCGAGATACGTTGCGGCGTTCGTCGAGCGCCATACGGGCTTCTTTGGCTTCGAGCCATGCGCTGTAGTTGCCTTCGAACGGGATGCCCTTGCCGTAGTCCAGTTCGAGAATCCAGCCGGCCACATTGTCAAGGAAGTAGCGATCGTGTGTTACCGCAATGACGGTTCCGGCATAGTCGGCCAGATGGCGTTCAAGCCAGGCGACCGATTCGGCGTCGAGGTGGTTCGTAGGTTCATCGAGCAGCAACAGGTCAGGCTTGGAGAGAAGCAGGCGAGCCAGCGCAACTCGGCGCTTTTCCCCGCCAGAGAGCGTGGTTACCTCGGCCTCGGCCGGAGGTGTACGCAACGCGTCCATGGCGATCTCGATAGTGCGCTTGACATCCCAACCTTCCTTGGCGTCGAGCTCTTTTTCGATGGCAGCCTGCCGGGTGCCGAGCTTGTCGTAGTCCGCCTCGGGATCAGCCCAGCCAGCAAGTACCTCGTCATACTGCTTTAGTAGCTCGGCGACATCGCCGATGCCATCGAGGATGTTGTCGTAGACGTTCTTGGTTTCGTCGAGTTGGGGCTCTTGCATGAGCATGCCAACCGTGTTGCCCGGCGTGAGTCGAAGTTCGCCGTTGAAGTCGGTATCGATGCCGGCCATGATCTTGAGCAGCGTCGACTTGCCAGCGCCGTTGGGGCCGAGCACGCCGATCTTGGCGCCGTGCATGAAAGACAGTGTGATGTCTTTGATGAGATCCCGATCGGGTGGAATGAACTTCCCGATCTTGTGCATTGTCATGATGTAATCAGCCATCGCCAGAAAGCCTAGGCCGTTGATTCGGCGTGGCGACCCACTTCACCGCAACTGATGCACCGGGCGAACGTTGCGGACCGAACATGCGGTTGACGCTCTGGCTAGGGCCTGGCCTCGGCGGGGAATAGGGTTGCCGGGTGATTAAAGCCGTGCTGTTTGATTTTGGTGGCGTAATAACCACCAGCCCGTTTGACAATTTCGCCTTGCTCGAAGAACGACGAGGGGTGCCTGCCGACACGATTCGTGCGATCAACTCGACGAACCCTGACACCAATGCCTGGGCCCAATACGAACGCAACGATGTCGATGTCGCTGGTTTCTGCGAGCTGTTCGAATCCGAGGCCGCTGCGCTCGGTTTCGCCATTCCTGGTCAGGAGGTCCTCGATTGTCTGAAGACCGAGATCCGACCGTTCATGATCGATGCCGTTCGTAAGATTCGGGATCAGTACCGAACAGCAATGCTCACAAACAACTTCAGCGCTGGTGACGACCCCGGTAGCGGGTCACACGGAGAGGCCAAAAAGCTCTTCGAAGTGATCATCGAATCGTCGAAGGCCGGTGTACGCAAACCAACGCCGCGGTTCTATGAGCTTGCCTGCGAAGCACTCGACGTCGAACCAACTGCATGTGTCTTCCTCGACGACCTGGGTATCAACCTCAAACCAGCACGAGCGATGGGTATGACCACCATCAAGGTCGTCGACCCACATGTAGCGCTCGCAGAACTCAGCCACATCCTTGACCTCGACCTCAGCGCCTCGTAACCAGAGCGGCGCCTACTCTTTCCCAGCGAAACGTTTGGCGATGACCTCGCGACGTTCCTGGAGTTCACGGTAGGTGAACTCATCGGTTGCAGGATCGACGCCGAACTGGCCTTTCATAGCGGTGAGGTCGACCTTGAAGTCGTCGGTCTTGATGCCGATGTCGGCGGCCAGCTGATTGCCGTGGGTTTTCACGAACCACATGGCGATGTGTTGGACCTCGGCGAAGATGTCAAGGTCGGGTGTGAGTGTTGAGATCGCACCTTCGAGGAAGACCATGTTCTTGGCAAACAACATGAGCTCCCGAGGCATGCGAGCTCCGTAACCAAGCATGGCTTTGACGAGCCGGTTGACCTCGTTGACAAGTTCGGCCTGATCGAGCTGCATCGGGTCGATGCCAGAGCCGTCGAGTCCAAGTTCGACGATCACATTGGCGATGTCGACATCGTGGGGCAAGGCTCCCAGGTCACGTATCGCCTCGACCTGACCAGTCACATTGCTACTCATCGACGCCATCATGAGTTTCAGGAAGGCCACTCGTTTGGGTTCGGTCAGCCGGCCGACGATGCCATAGTCGAGGAGCGCAGTCTTGCCATCGGGGCGGACGAAGAGATTGCCGCCGTGCAAGTCACCGTGGAAGATGCCGTTGACCATGGCTCCTTCGAGGAAACCCACCATGCCGGTGCGAACGATCTCGTGGGGATCGATGTTTTCGGCTTTCAGCCGCTCGAGATCATCGAACTGGAAGCCGTCGAGCCGCTCCATAACCAATACCCGTTTGGTCACAAGCGACGGGTGCGGCCGGGGGACCACGTAGCCGTCTTGCCCAAGTGACTTCAATGATCGGGCAACATCGAGCATGTTGCCGGCTTCGAGCCGGAAGTCGAGTTCTTCGACGATGGACTGGGCGAAGACCTCGACCAGAGCCGGTGGGTTGGCGAGCGCTGACACAGGAATGCGGCCAACGAGAAACGGTGCCAACCAGGCTGACGCAGCGATGTCGGCATGGACGAACTCGCCGATGCGTGGGCGCTGGACTTTGACGACGACCTCGGTGGGTTCGCCGTTGATCTTGATCTCGGCCCGGTGGACCTGGGCGATGCTGGCCGCTGCCAGCGGTTCGCGATCGAAGCTATAGAAGACTTCGTGCAGCTTGCACCCAAGGTCTTCTTCGACGATCTGTTTCACGACGGAGAACGGCTCGGCGGGAACTTGGTCTCGGCACTTGCGGAACTCGGCCACGAGTTCCTTGGGGAACACGCCTTCACCCGACGAGATGATCTGGGCCAACTTGATGAAGGTAGAGCCAAGGCTTTCTGATGCCAACCGCAGTCGTAGTGAAAGTTCAGCCTTGGATTGACTGGCGTCGAGTCCACGAAGTTTGGCGAACTTCCACCTGCCGATAGCCCAGCCGAAACGACCCAGGATTGAGATCACGCGCCTGCCAGGAGGCAGCAGTCGTTTGCGGATGAGCTTGGGAACTTCGGCTCGGATGTCTTCACGCTGGCTGTCGAGATTCGACAACCAGGTGATCGAGTCGAGGTTCAGACTCCACGGGCCGACTTCGGTGAAGGCGCCAAAGTCAGTGTCAAGTTGGGCTTGTGAATCTGGGGAAGATGGTGAAGATGTGGTCACGTGTCATCGCTACGAGTGGGGGACCTTTAACGATGCCATGAATCCAGCCACCATCAGGGGTCAGACACAATGGATTCTCGTCACACCTCGTGCTGGAACTCCAAAGACACACAAGGCAAGGCGTAGTACCCACAACGCTGAGCGTGCGCGGACCGTCGAGGCTTTAGTTCACGCAGGGTTTCGGCGAGGGACGAGCTGAAAGCCGGACTACCGATAACGCTTAGCGTGCGCGGACCGTCGAGGCTTTAGCTCACGCAGGGTTTCGGCGAGGGACGAGCTGAAAGCCGGACTACGAGAAGTCAATAACCCGCTGGAGCAGCTCGGCTTGTTCTTGTTGATGGATCATGTTGCTGCCCGTGGCCGGCGAACCGGATTCAGGGCGGCTCATACGAGTTATGCGGTAGTCATCGCCGTGACGTTCATACAGGCGTCCCTTCACAAAGTTCCATGCGCCCATATTCTCGGGTTCTTCCTGCAGCCAGATGATGTCGTAGGCATTTGGGTACCGGCGTAGGAGTTCAGACAGTGCGTCGGATGGCCATGGATAGAGCTGCTCGGCGCGTATGACGGCGATGGGTGCCTGGGCCTCGTCGCGGAGCTCGATCATGTCGTGGCTGATCTTGCCTGAGCACAAGACCACCTTGGTGACGGCCTTGGCGGATGTTTCGTCGACAAAGGGGTCATCGAGTAGCTCTTCGAACGTGCCGGTGGTGAGTTCGTCTATGCGCGAGTGCGCAGGCTTGGCTCGCAGCAGCGACTTTGGCGTAAAGATGAAGAGCGGTTTACGCACGGTGCGATGCATCTGGCGACGCAACAAATGGAAATATTGCGCAGCGGTGCTGGCGTTGGCTACCTGCACATTGTCTTCGGCGCAGGCGAGCAACACCCGCTCCATACGAGCTGAAGAGTGCTCAGGGCCCTGGCCTTCGAAACCGTGAGGCAAGAGCATGACCAAGCCACTGTATTGTTTCCACTTGTCTTCGCCGCTCACGATGAATTGGTCGATAACGATCTGGGCGCCATTCACGAAGTCGCCGAACTGGGCTTCCCACATGACGAGTGCGTCGGGGTGGGCAACGGAGTAGCCGTATTCGAACCCGAGTGCTGCGTATTCGCTGAGCATCGAGTCGTAGACCGAGAACCGAGCGTCGACCTTACGAACGTCGTCGAGTGGACGGTATTCAGCGCCCGTGTTGTAGTCGACCAACGTGGAATGGCGGTGCGAGAAGGTACCCCGGCGACTGTCCTGACCGGTCAGGCGAACCTCGGTGCCCTCGGCCAGTATCGAGCCCATGGCCATGGCTTCGGCAATCGCCCAGTCGACCATGCCCGATGCAAACAACTTGTCGCGTCGCTCAAACTGGCGAGCCAGTTTGGGATGGAGAGTGAAACCTTCGGGCATCTGCTGGAGCGCTGTGTAGATCTTGTCGACGCTGTGCTGGCTGATAGCGGTGTCGACATGGGGAAGCACGCCGATTGCCGGCGCTGGAGCAGCGGCCCTGAGGTCCTTGGGAGGAGCAGCATCGCGGGTCGCATCGAGGGCGGCTTGCAACCGATTGTCGAAGTCCAACCGTGCGGCCACTTCTTCTTCCGCGTCGACATCGCCACGATCAACCAGCAGCTCCAGGTACTTATGACGCACTGAAGGCAGTTCGTCGATCACGCGGTACATCAGTGGTTGGGTGTAGCTGGGGTCATCGCCCTCGTTGTGACCGCGACGGCGGTAACACCACATGTCGATGACAACGTCCTTGTTGAAACGCTGGCGATACTCGAAGGCGAGGTGGGCGGCCCACACACAGGCTTCAGGGTCGTCGCCGTTCACATGGAAGATCGGTGCCTGGATCATGCGGGCAACGTCGGTTGGATAGGTCGACGACCGTTGTGACTCAGCAGTGGTGGTGAAACCAACCTGGTTGTTGATGACGAGGTGGACGGTGCCGCCAACACCGAAGCCATCAATTTGCGACATGCTGAGTGTCTCGCTGACCACACCCTGACCAGCGAAGGCCGCGTCGCCGTGAATTAACAGCGGCAGGATGGGATACTCGGGGGTGTCCTCACTCACCGGATACAGATCAGAATTGGCCCGGGCGAGCCCCTCGACAACCGGGTTCACCGCTTCGAGGTGTGATGGGTTCGCTGCCAGCCGGATCGGAATATCGTTGCCGTGGCGAGACGTGAAGACGTCTTCCATACCCAGGTGGTACTTGACGTCGCCACTGCCTTGTACGGCGCCTTCTTCGACACCGACTTCGAATTCGCGGAACAGCCGCTCGTAGGTCTTGCCCACGATGTTGACCAATACGTTCAGTCGGCCGCGGTGAGCCATGCCGACAATTACTTCGCCGAGGCCAGCGTCCGCGGCGTCGCCGACGATCGCGTCGAGAATCGGGATGGCGCTCTCGCCGCCTTCAAGACCGAACCTCTTGGTGCCGGGGTACTTGCGATCGAGGAAACTCTCGAGCGCTTCGGCAGCATTGAGCCGGGTGAGGATGTGGCGTTTCTCGTCGTCTTCGGGGGTGCGGTTGACGCCTTCGACGGATCGTTGGATCCATCGTTTTTCTTCGGCGTTTTGGATGTGCATGTAGTCGATGCCTGCGGTGCGGCAGTAGGCATCGCGCATCTCGCCCAGGATGTCTCGCAAGATCATCTTGCGAGGAGCAGCCTTGCCGGCATAGGCGTAATCGGTGTGGAGGAACTCGCGGTCGAGGTCCCACACCGTGAGTCCGTAGGTCTCGGGATCGATGTCGACGTCGGCATAGGACTCGCGCAAACCCAGCGGATCGAGGTTGGCGATCAGGTGGCCACGAACTCGGTGCATGTTGACGCACTGGTTGACGGCGATTTGTTTGGTCATCGCCTCGTCGCTGCTACTCGTGGTGCGATCTGGGTTGAAGTTGATGGCCTGGTACGGAACGCCGACGGACTCGAAGATCTGGTTGTAGAAGTCGTGTTCTCCGATCAACAGGCTGTGAATGGCCCGCAGGAATTCGCCGGACTCGGCGCCCTGGATGATGCGATGGTCGTAGGTGCTGGTGACGGTGACGACCTTGGAGATGCCCAGATCGGCCACGGTGCGAGAGTCGGCAGCTTGCCACGCCGCTGGCAGGGCGATTGAGCCAACGCCGACGATGACGCCTTGTGTTGGCATCAGTCGGGGTACGGACTGGACCGTGCCGATGCCGCCAGGGTTTGTAAGCGACACGGTGGTGCCACCGAAGTCGTCGAGTGTGAGCTTGTTGACTCGGGCACGGGCGACCAGGTCGTCGTATTTGGCCACGAACCCCATGAAGTCGGTGCCGGCGGCGTCGCGAAGTGTCGGGACAAGCAGCGTGCGGCTGCCATCGCTCTTTGTCACGTCGATGGCCACACCGAGACCGATCTGGTCGTGGCGCTGAATACGAGGTTTGCCGTCGGGCCCCTCGAGATAGGTCGAGTTCATGGTTGGGACATGATCGGCGATGGCTCGGACAAGGGCCCATGCGATCAGGTGAGTGAAGCTGGCTTTGCCGATGCGGCTGCGTTTCATGTGGCCGTTGATGATCCGGCGGTTGGCCTCGAGCATTTTGGCTGGAATGTCACGAAAGCTGGTTGCGGTCGGAACGCTGAGGCTGGCTTCCATGTTCTCGACAATGCGGGCAGAAGCTCCGCGGAGCGGCTCGCCTGGAACTTCTCCGACCTCAGCTGGTGTTGCGGTAGTCGGAGCGGTGACGGGCGCTGCTGCTGTCGGTGTTGCAACGGGAGCTGCCAGCGCTGGTGCCCCATGAGTTGATGGGGTAGTCGTAGCCGGCAACGCTTGAACAGGTGCCGTGGCTGCGAGCGCGGCGGCGCCATTGGACCGGCCGGTGGCAAAGAAGGTCAGCGAATCGTCGTCGAGGCGATCAGGCTCATGCTCGAACTGGGATCGCATCTCTTCGAGCAACCAAGCGTTGGGCCCGGGGTGTCGTTCAGAATCGCCAGGCGCGGCGGAATCAGTCATCCGTACATTGTACGAACTTAAATCGCCGCTGGTCTCTCAACCTCACATTGTGTTTTGTTGACGTACATTTGTTTCGTCAACATCGGCCTTCGGGTCCTCCCATACTGGCCATTGATGGCTAGTCTCGGGCGTCATGCGAATCGCTAGCTGGAACGTGAACTCGCTCAATGCTCGGATGCCTCGTGTCGAAGAGTGGCTTGAGCGGATGAAGCCCGACGTGGTGTGTATTCAGGAAACAAAACTCGACAACGAATCGTTTCCTGCCGAAGCGTTCGAGGCCATGGGTTACACCACGGCCCATCACGGTCAGGGGCAATGGAATGGCGTCGCCATTCTGAGCAAGGTGGGGCTCGACGACGTCGTTCATGACTTCGCCGACGGTGGCGATCCCGATGTCGACGCCCGAGTGATCTGGGCAACGTGTGGTGGGGTACGTGTCGCATCGGTCTATGTGCCGAACGGGCGCGAGGTCGATCACGAACACTTCCACTACAAACTTGATTGGTTGAGCCGACTTCGAGTGCACCTTGACCAGAATCATGATCCGAAAGAACCGTTGGCGGTTCTTGGTGATTTCAATATCGCTCCTGAAGATGCCGATGTGTGGGACACCAAGGCGTTTGCGGGCAAGACCCATGTGACCCAGCGTGAGCGCGATGCGTTGGACTCGATTAAGGACTGGGGACTCACCGATACTTTCCGTCACGTGTATCCCGATAACCCAGGGCTCTTCAGCTATTACGACTACACCGCGGGTCGATTCCACAAACGCCAGGGAATCCGCATTGATCTGATCCTGGCCACGGAGTCGCTGCTTGCCACCGTGACTGGTGCACTGGTTGATCGCAACGGCCGCAAAGTCTGGGATGGGCACAAACCCAGTGATCACATTCCGATCTACGCCGACTTTGCTCTCTAGCCCAAATTCACTCCCTAGGTAACTTATGGCTGAACTGATCCCTATCGAAGAGCACGAACTCCTGGTCTTTTGGGTGCAACTGTTCGTGATCCTGGTATTTGCCCGTTCGCTCGGGTGGATGATGCGCAAAATCGGATTGCCAGGGGTCATTGGCGAACTCGGCGCTGGTTTGCTTCTTGGGCCATCGGTGTTCGGCACGGTTTGGCCCGACGGCTTCAACTGGTTTTTGAACGAAGGTCACGAGGAGGTGCAGTCGGCTGCGCTGCTCGGTGTGGCGTGGGTTGGTGTGGCGCTGCTGTTGGTGGTTACCGGGTTCGAGACAGACCTTGATCTGATCCGCAAACTTGGTCGACCTGCCGCGTTGGTGACCACCGGGAGCTTGATCCTGCCGCTCATTGGTGGGCTCGCAGTTGGGTACGCGTTGCCCGACATCTTCTTGGCCGACGGCGCCGAACGAGTCAACTTCGCGTTGTTCGTGGCGTTGGCGCTCAGCGTGTCCTCGCTCGCAGTGGTTGCCAAGATCCTGAGCGAACTCGGCCTGATGCGCCGGGACTTCGGGCAGATCACGGTTGCTGCGGGCATGGCAAACGATGTTGTTGGCTGGCTCATGTTGGGTGTGTTCACCGGGCTCGCTACCTCGGGCGAGATTGGCGTCGTCCAGATCCTGAAGACGGTCGTGCCGATACTCATCTTTGTGGCTGTCGCCATGACCCTTGGTCAGCGGTTCGTGGACCGGGCCCTGCGTCAGATGCGCAAGGTCGAGGCCGGTGTGTCAGGTGCGCTGACCGTGGCGCTGGTGTCGATGCTCGGTTTCGGGGTTGTGACCCAGAAGCTTGGTGTCGAGGCCGTGTTGGGCGCCTTCGTAGCTGGCGTGGTGTTGCACCGATCTCGGTTCCAGCATGAACATGCACTCGAGCAGATCGAGGGGCTCACGCTGGGGTTCTTCGCTCCCATCTTCTTCGCTACGGCCGGTTTGCGGGTTGACCTTCGAGAACTCGGCAACGCAACGGCAATCACCTGGACCGCCGTCATCATCGTGGTCGCCATCGTGGCCAAGTTCATCGGTGCTTATGCCGGCGCACGAATGGCCGGTCGTTCTCATCGCGGGGCACTCGCCCTCGGTGCCGGGCTCAACGCACGAGGTGCGCTCGAGATCGTGATCGCTACCGTTGGTGCGGCCGTTGGTGTCTTTAACACGGTGGCGTTTACTGCGATCGTGCTGGTGCCGGTTGTGACCAGTGTGTTCGCGTCGATCGGTCTGCGCCTTGTCGTGCGTGGGTGGGACGGCAGCGAGGCCGAGCAGGCCCGTTTATCTCGCGAGGCAGCACTCGACAAAAACATCGTCGTGAATACATCACGGATGCTGTTGCCCAGCGATGGTGACCCAGCTTCGATTGCAGCGGCCCAGATCCTCCACTTCGCGTGGCCAGAAGCAGCAGCCGCGACCGTTATCACTGCGGGCGAGGACCCTGACAGTGCAAATATCGAACCGCTGTTGAACACGTTGTACGGGCGCGATGTCGAACATCGGAAGGTCAAGACGACCGAGGCAGCCATCGCCGATGTCATCGTGCTGGAGAGCGCTCTAGGTTTTGGGGTGATCGGCCTTGGTGCCGATGAACTTGATCGCGAGGAAACCGTCATTTCTGGCCGTGTCGACGACGTGTTGTCGGTGAGCCCCATTCCAGTTGTATTGGTGCGGAGGAACCGCACCCTCGGAGCGAATCGTTTGCCCGCTGCCTACGCCAAGGTGGTTGTGCCGATCGGAGGCACGCCGGCATCTCGAGCCGCAAGCGAGATTGCGTTCAATGTGAGTGCGAACTTGGGTACCGAGGTACATCTCTCGCACGTGCTGACCCGGCCCGATCCGCATGTGTTGCAGGGGCTGCTGAACCGAGGCGGCGACCATCGGTCGCGCGAACAAGTCGGCAAGGGATTGCTCGACCAGGCGGCTGTCATGGCCAAAGGATTGGGTGTCGAGACGCAACAAACGTTGCGCACCGGTGAACCCGCCGACGAAATCCTTGACCTCGTCCGCGAACTCGACGCTGACCTTGTGGTGATGGGGGCCAACCTACGTCGACCAGATGGCAGGCCGTTCCTGGGCCACACCGTCGAGCGAATCCTTCGAGAATGCGATGCAACGGTGGCGCTCGTGCTGATGCCCTTCGACCTCTAACACTCGTTGGCCTCGTCTGGGTCAGGCGAGTGGCGTAGACCAGACTGGGCTGATGCAGCTGAACAAGCAGACAGTCATCATTACCGGCGGGGCCAGTGGACTGGGTGAAGCCACCGCCCGACGGTTCCAAGCGAACGGTGCACAGGTCGCGATCCTCGATGTCAACGACGACGCGGGTGCGTCGCTGGCGGCGGAACTCGATGTGCACTACGAACATTGCAACGTGGCCGACGCTGAGTCGGTCGAACACGCAGTCGGGGCGGTCCATGCCGCCTTCGGCCCAGCCCGTATTGCTGTCTGTTGTGCTGGTGTAGCCGACGGGTCGCGCATGATTGGCCGACGGGGCCCGCATCGCCTCGACACGTTCGAAAAGGTCATGGCCATCAACGTGACCGGCACTTTTCACGTACTGCGTGAGGTCGCATGGCGTCTGCGTGAGCTTGAACCTGTGGGACCCGACGGGGAGCGGGGCGTGTTGATCACGACAGCATCTATCGCTGCATTCGATGGTGTCGACGGCGGTGTTGCCTATTCGGCTTCGAAGGGAGCTGTGGCCGCGATGACCCTGCCGCTGGCACGCGATCTGGCCCAACACGGAATCCGTGCCGTCTCGATCGCACCCGGCATGTTTGAAACGCCGATGGTCGGAGCGATGTCCGATGAGTTCCGGAGCAGCGTCGGAGCGGACACGCCATTTCCTGAACGTATGGGTATGCCCGACGAGTATGCGCATCTGGCACAACACATCGTCGAGAACCCGATGCTCAACGGCGCGGTGCTTCGACTCGATGCAGGACTTCGGATGCAGCCGGGCGAAGGGTGGAAGACGTGACCTGGCTGGCTAGTCGATAGTTGCGAGTAGCTGGCGGTCAGCAATCGTGTCGCCCTCGGCGACAGCCAGTGATGCGACCACACCAGCAGCGTCGGCCTCGATTGGAATCTCCATCTTCATGGATTCGAGGATCATGATCTCGTCGCCTTCGGCCACGGTGTCGCCAACGGCAACCTGGATCTTCCAAACAGTTCCGACCACTGGGCTCTTGACTGGAGTTGACATGACGCCAGGTTAGTTCTCCGCCTGCCCGGGCTACAGATTCGCTAGGCCATCACCCGTCCGCTTAGGCTCGCCGTTGCCACACAACCAAGGAACAAGACACCTGTGACATGGGAACCTGAACTCGAAGAACTACGTCGACGCGAAGCATTTGCCGAGGAGCTGGGCGGTCCCGACAAGGTCGAACGTCAGCACCACTTCGGGAAGATGACGATTCGCGAACGTATTGCAGCGGTGGCCGATGACGAGTCGTTCCATGAGATCGGCAAGACGGCTGGCGTGGCCGAATACGACGACGACGGCAACCTGGTGCACCTCACACCGTCGAACTTCTTGTTCGGCGTTGCACGTATCGATGAACGCCCGGTCATCTTGTCGGGCGACGACTTCACCGTGCGTGGTGGATCGGCCGATGCGACCATCCCGGCCAAGCGCAGCACCGCCGAGAAGATGGCGGCCGAGCTACGGCTCCCTCACGTGCGGCTGGTCGATGGCATGGGCGGCGGCGGTTCGGTAAAAACCATCGAGACTGCTGGCCGTACCTACATCCCAGAAGTAGCCGGCTGGGACACGATCGTCGGCCATCTCGGGATCGCCCCATCGGTGGCGCTGGCGTTGGGTTCGGTTGCTGGGATCGGCGCAGCCCGTGTGGCAACGTCGCACTACTCGGTCATCGTGCGTGACAGCGCGCAGATGATGATCGCCGGACCGGCATTGGTCGAGCAGGCATCACTCGGAGGTCATGCCAAAGAAGAGCTTGGTCACGCCGACATCCACACATCGAATGGCGCCATCGACGACGCCGTGGACACCGAAGCCGAAGCGTTCGACCGGGCCAGACAGTTCCTGTCGTACTTGCCGACCAACGTCGACGAGCATGCTCCTCGTGTCTTGACCGGCGACGACCCTGCCAGGCGGGAAGAGTCGCTGATCTCGATCGTGCCCCATGAGCCTCGCCGGGTGTACAAAATGCGCAAGGTCATCAACGCGGTGTTCGACAAAGACAGCTTCTTCGAAATCGGCGAAGGGTGGGGTCGCTCGATCATCACTGGACTGGCCAGAATCGACGGCTACCCGGTGGCAGTTTTTGCCGAGGACGGCTACATCTATGGCGGCGCCTGGACCTCCGATGGATGTCGCAAACTCATCCGGCTACTCGATCTTGCGTCGACCTTCCATCTGCCGGTCGTTCACCTCGAGGATTGTCCTGGCTTTCTTATTGGAAAGGAAAGCGAAGAGAACGCGACGATTCGTTATGGCAGTCAGGCGCTGGCCGCACTCGGTCAACTCACCACGCCGTTCGCCTGTGTGGTTGTTCGCAAGGCGTTTGGTGTAGCTGGGGCTGCAAACAACAAACCCGGCGCCACCAGCTTTCGATATGCGTGGCCGTCGGGCGACTGGGGTTCACTACCGATCGAAGGCGGCATCGAGGTCGCCTACAAACAAGATCTCGCAGACAGCGACGACCCCGACGCTCTGCTCGATTACATTCGTGAGCGGCTCAACCGGGTGCGGTCACCGCACCGGTCCGCAGAGTTCTTCGAGATCGAGGAAATTATCGACCCTCGAGACACTCGGCCACTGCTGGCTGAATGGATCGACTTGGTCCAGCGGTCGATCCCGGTTGGGCCGTCGTCGTTCTCGTACCGGCCCTGAGGGTCGAAGCGCCGAGGGACAGCGGGTAGTACTCAGCGGGTAGTCATCAAGGCGAGCAGCTCATCGCCGTACTTTTCGATCTTGGCCGCTCCAAGGCCTGCTACCTCGAGTAACTCATCGTGTGTCGTTGGATGGGCGGCGGCGAGCGCTGCCATGGTGCGATTGTTGAACACGATGTAGGCGGGCACACCTTGTTCGCGTGCCGTGTCAGATCGCCACTTCTTGAGCTCGAGGTAGAGCGGTGAGTCAGGTTCGGAGTCTTCGTATTCGGCCCGGATCGAGTTGAGGTGGCGCCTGCCGCGTGCCTTGCCACTCTCTTCTTCAAGTTTCAGCACCGGTGCCTTGTCAGTGCCGTCGACGTGGTCGAGGTACGGCGACCGCTGGCGTCGGCTTGTGCGCTCGCCGAAGGTGCGTCGTGCTGCCCAGGTGATCAGCACCTCGTCTCTGGCGCGGGTTAACCCAACATGTAACAGCCGACGTTCTTCACTGAGCGCGGCCGGGCCGTTCGCCTGGGCAATCGGCACATACCCAGACTCGATGCCAGCCAGATGCACAATGTTCCACTCGAGGCCTTTGGCCGCGTGGAAGGTCAAAATGTCGACAGCGTTTGCACCGACGTCGAGGCCCTCCCGGGCCGCAGATGCTCTCAGCCAACCGGCAAAGTCGTAACCGTTCGCAGTGGGGAACGAGGCCGCATGATCGATCGCAAGTTGCAGCAGTGCCTCGCGGTTGCGCTGACGTTCAGCCTCGGCGGCGGTCTCGGCGCCTTCGTTCTCGACTGCGGTCTCATCGACAGCGGCCCGAATATCAGGAATCACGCTTATGAGTTCGCCTGTGGACTCGCGCAATAGGCGCAGTAACACCTTGATCTCGGGCTGATCGATCAAGTTGGAGCGGCCCCGAACCCGGTGGGGGATTCGGGCGCGCTCGAATGCGCTGGCGATGATTGCCACTTGGGCATTTGTGCGCACAAGTACAGCTTGCTGTGACCACGAGATGCCAGGTCCGGCGTGGTCGCGCACTGCCCGGGCCACGGTGATGGCCTCGGCAGCGTCGTCGTCACAGATGGTGATGGCTGGCGCCGGGCCGGTCGGTCGGTCGGTTTGTGGCGGTTCGGCTTCGCGGTCCGGTTTGGGAAGCACGGAGTGTCCGGCAGCAATGATCTCGGGTGTTGAGCGGTAGTTGTGACCCAGCTTGATGACCCCGGCGTTGGGGAAATGCTGGGTGAACTTGCGCAGATACCACGAATCAGCTCCGTTCCAGGCATAGATCGCTTGGTTGGGGTCACCGACAACACAGAGGTCTGGCTCAGGACCAATCCAAGCCTTGAGGAGCCGAAACTGCAGCGGGTTTACGTCTTGGAACTCGTCAACAAAAAGATGGCGATGGCGCCAGTGAATGACCGACGCGTATTCAGGATCTGCCTCGATGTCGCGGATCGCCAACGACAAGAGGTCGTCGAAGTCGATGACTCGCTGGTTGCGTTTCTCTTCGGCATAACGTTTGGCCGTCTGAATAATGTCGGCTGCAGCGATTGGAGGTTTGCGATCAAGCCGGTCGATTTCGTGCGGGTACCGCTCGAGCGAGAGATTTCGTGCGGTGATCCATTCGAGTTCATGCAACGTGTCCAGGATCATCGATGTGTTGGCCCTGCGGCCAAGCAACTTGGCGATCATCGCAAACTTGCGGTCAAGCATGTCGGGCGGGCGGACGCCCTTCTCAGCCCACCGCTCGCGCAGCTGGGCATACGCCAAAGAGTGGAACGTGCCGGTCGTGATGTTGTCGCGCAACCCCAAACCGCGGAGTCGAGTGCGAAGCTCGCTGGCCGCCTTGCGAGTGAATGTGACCGACAAGGTTCGCTGGGGGTCGATCGCTCCGGTGGCAACTCGATGCGCGATTCGGCGGGTGAGTACGCGAGTTTTGCCGCTGCCAGCGCCGGCGAGGATGGCGAGCGGGTTATGGGCCGACGACACTGCCGCGAACTGGGTCGGGTCGAGGCCATCGAGGAGAGCGTCGGTGTTCAGCGATGAATCGGACATGATGGCCCTGACACTACCGAGTTGGTGTGACAAGCTCGGTTCCCCAACGCTAGAGATCAACCCCGGAGGCCGTGATCGAGATACCGGAACGCCGCTTCGAGCAGCTTGTGAGCGAAGCCATTGATCTGATCCCCGAAGACCTACTCGCCCTCATCGACAACGTCGTCTTCCTGATCGAGGACCACGGCGAAGCCCCCGACATTCTGGGCCTGTACGACGGCATCCCGCTCACCGAACGTGACAGTTATGGCATTGGCGAGTTGCCCGATCGGATCTTCATCTATCGACTGGCGATCTGTGCCATCTGTGACACCGACGACGACGTCGTGCACGAAGTCATCACCACGGTGGTGCACGAAGTCGCCCACCACTTCGGCATCGACGACGACCGTCTCCACGATCTGGGCTGGGGGTAGGAGTAGTTCGTATTGCTCGCCTTGGGGGCTCGCAATACTGTTTTCGAGCTCACGAGTCCATAGTCCCGGACCGCTGGTAGTCCGGCTTTCGGCTCGTTCCTCGCCGAAACCCTGTTTTCGAGTGCGCGAGTCCATAGTCCCGGACCGCTTCGCTGTCTGCCGTTGCAGCGAGTTGCCCCCTGTGGCGGGTGGGAGATCTAAGCTTGCCGTGTGGGGTTTGATCCGAAGCTGCTGAACAACAATGAAGAGGTGCTGCTCGACGTCCGGCCGCACTGGTGGTTCATAACGCCGCAGGCCGCAATGGTGGTGGCGGCAATCGTGGTCACGGCCGTGGCTGCTGCCTTCGGCATGCCAGACATCTTGGTGTACGTCCTAGGCGTGGGCATCTTGCTGACACTGCTCAACCTGGCCTGGCGATATGTGAATTGGTCCGGTATCAACTTCGTGATCACCACCGACCGGTTGATCTTTCGCAGCGGAGTGTTCTCCAAGAAGGGCATCGAGATTCCGCTCGAGCGGATCAATACGGTGTTCTTCAACACGACGTTGTTCGAACGTGCAGTAGGCAGCGGAGACCTCACCGTCGAGTCGGCGGGCGAAGGCGGTCAGCAAAACTTCGACAACGTCCGCAAGCCACAGCTCATCCAGCAAGAGATCTACCGGGCGATGGAGCTCAACAAAACACAAGAGTTCACGGCCATGGCGCAAGCGCACGCGGCAGCCAGCGCCGCCGTCGCTGGCACGGTCGAGCGAGCGTTGTCGATCCCCGAACAGATCGAGCAACTTGACCAGCTCCGACTACGCGGTGTCATCACCGAGGCAGAGTTTCAGACCAAGAAATCTGAGCTACTCAACCGCATGTAACTGTCCCGACACGGACGCAGGACCGGACGGCGTTGTATGCAGTGTGTATGAGTCCTAAGGCACCCGGAAAATAGTCCTCGTTGCTATTTTGCGCGACCGTGCCTGGTATTACAGTCGCGCGGTGCCACACATCGCTGTTAATGATCTTGACCTGTCCTACGAGACGGCCGGAGACCCCAACGATCCGCCACTGTTGTTGATTGCTGGGCTGGGTGTGCAGCTGATCGACTGGGCGGCTCACTTTGTAGACCCGCTCGTCGAGCGTGGGTTATTCGTCATTCGGTACGACAATCGTGACATTGGCTTGTCCACCACATTTGAAGGTGGCGAGCATGATCCCCAAGCAGTCCTCGACGCTCTCGCCCGCGGCGATCGGCCCAACATCGCGTACACACTCGACGATATGGCCGACGACGCTGCTGGGCTCCTCGATGCACTCGGTATCGAGTCGGCGCACATCGCAGGGGTGTCCATGGGCGGGATGATCGCACAGGCCACAGCGATTCGTCACCCACTCAAGGTGCGTTCGTTGACGTCGATCATGAGCACCACCGGTGCCGCCGACGTCGGCTACCCGACCCCTGAGGCGATGGAAGCAATCCTGTCCTCGGCTCCTGGTACCGAGCGACAGGACATCATCTCCCACAACATGAGAAGCGCCAAGGTGTGGGCAAGCCCGGACCATTACGACGCTGCTTACATGGAGAGCCTGTTCCAACGGGCGTGGGATCGTGTCGGCGGACCACAAACGTTGAATGCGGGTCGACACTTCTGCGCGATTGTTGCCAGCACACCTCGAGACGAAGCACTCGCTGTGTTGGGTATTCCGGCGTTGGTCGTGCACGGCACAGCGGACACGCTGATCTCGCGGACCGGCGGTGAGCGAACCGCGGAAGTGATTCCCGGTGCCGACTTGTTGCTCATCGAGGGAATGGGTCATGACATAACGCCGGCGTTCGCTCCTCGTATCGTGCACGCAATGAGCGAACTATTTGGTGTGCACACAAGCTGAACCTTGGCTTCGCCGGGGGCACGCTTGGTAGCTCCAGAGAGCAACGCACTACGCTCTGATCGCAGTCGATTAGGGGAGTAAACCATGGGACCGCTCACGGGCGTCAAAGTAGTTGAGCTGGCAGGAATCGGGCCTGGCCCATTCTGCGGAATGATGCTTGCTGACATGGGTGCCGAGGTCATCCGGGTCGAGCGGGCATCGAATGTTCCGGACGAAATGCCTGAGGGAAGCCCTCCAGACGTATCGAGTCGGGGCAAAAGTTCTATTGGCGTTGACCTGAAGAATCCCGCTGGGGTTGAGACGGTCCTGCGGCTCATCGAGGGCTGCGATGTACTCATCGAGGGCTTTCGGCCAGGTGTGACCGAACGTATGGGCCTTGGCCCCGACGTGTGTCTGGCAAGGAACCCTGCGCTCGTGTACGGCCGGATGACGGGTTGGGGCCAAGACGGGCCCTATGCGCTGGCTGCTGGCCACGACATCAACTACATCGCGCTGTCTGGTGTGTTATCCATGATTGGCCGCAAGGGCGAAGGCCCAGTACCGCCATTGAACCTGGTTGGCGACTTCGGCGGTGGCGGCATGTTCCTAGCGTTCGGTGTTGCAGCCGCACTCGTAAGCGCACGGAGCACCGGGCAAGGCCAAGTCGTCGATGCAGCCATGGTCGATGGCGCTGCGGTGCTTGCAGCCATGTTCTCGTCGATGACCGCAACCGGTATGTGGCTCGAAGAACGTGGCTCGAACATGCTCGACACTGGCTCACACTTCTACGACGTCTACGAGTGTTCCGACGGCGAATACGTATCGATCGGTTCGATCGAGCCGCAGTTCTATTCGATCCTGCTCGACAAGCTCGGACTCGATCCGGCTGATCTCCCGCGCCAGCATGACCGCGAACAATGGCCGGCGCTCAAGGTCAAGGTTGCCTCGATCTTCAAGACCAAGACGCGTGACGAATGGTCCGAGATCATGGAGCACACCGACATCTGTTATGCGCCAGTCCTCAACTGGAGCGAAGCGCCGCATCATCCGCACAACACCGAGCGCTCCACCTTCATCGACATCGAAGGGATCACCCAGCCAGCGCCTGCTCCTCGTTTCAGCGGCACACCAACAGCGGTGCCGGCCCCGCCACCGTTCCCCGGCCAGAACACCGACGACACGCTTGCGGCGTTCGGCTTCTCGGCCGACGAACTCAGCTCGCTTCGAGACGCCGGTGCTATTGCCTGATGGCCGGTAGCGTGCAGACACCACAACCTGGAGTCTGCACCTGATGGCCAATCTGGTCTTCTTTCACGCCCACCCTGACGACGAAGCAATTTCGACCGGCGGCACCATGGCGCTGGCTTCGGACCAAGGTCATCACGTCACCCTTGTCGTCGCCACTCGTGGCGAGATGGGTGAGCCGGTCGAGGGCGTGCTGAACACTGGTGAACTCTTGGGCGACCGTCGCGAGGCCGAACTGCGACGGTCGGCCGAAATTCTTGGCGTCGACACGGTCGAGTTTTTGGGTTACCGGGATTCTGGCATGGTCGACGAGCCGTCGAATGACGACCCCACTTGTTTCTGGCAAGCTGATCTCGAAGAAGCGTCACAGCGGCTTGCCGACATCTTGCAGCGCGACGAAGCCGACATCTTGATCGGTTATGACCCGCACGGTGTGTATGGCCACCCCGACCATCTCAAGGTGCATCTGGTTGGGGCCCGTGCAGCCGAAATCGCTGGCGTTGATCGGGTCCTGTGGGCCACAGCGAATCGCACGATGATCCTGCAGGCGATGGAAGCTGGCGCCTTTGACGAAGAAGGACTCGACGAAGACGAACGTGTTGATCGCAGCGAGTTCGGCATGCCCGAAGAGGAACTCACCCATGCCATCGATGTATCGGCGGCACTCGAACGGAAACGGGCGTCACTCATGGCGCATGCAAGCCAGATCAACGACGAGAGTTTCTTTCTGGCGATGCCCGACGATTTGTTTGCCATGGCCTTCGGCACCGAATGGTTGGTAGATGCCGCGCGTTATCAACAGAGCAGTCGCCGCCACGGCGAGCTCGCTACGTCGCTGTTCGATTGATTCAGGCCGAACACACCATGATCGCTGATGCACATACCGTGATGGCCTGGGTCGTCGTGATCGCCAATGGTGTTGCGGGTGTGTGGGCATTGGCTGCCCACTTCGTGGAATCGTTGCGCCATCGAGCATTGTGGGCGTTTGTGGCGATCGCTCAGGTCCTGCTTTTTGTTCAGGTGGCTCTCGGTGTCGCTCGGCTGCAACAACTCGAAGGCGAAGCGCCGGAGTTTCACACCTTCTATGGGTTCCTGACCTTGATCGGTGTAGCGATCCTGTATGGGTATCGCACCCAGCTCAGCCACATCCGCCACCTTCTGTACGGCGGCGGCAGCCTGTTCATTATGGGTCTGGCGATAAGAGCCATGACGCTTGACGCCACGCCCGTGCTCTAGAGCCGGCGTTTGAGAACCGCGAACCCAGACGGCTGCGACCCGACCAGTGAGTAGGACTGGCCGGGTCGAGCGAGGTTGGTCGTGGGGGACAACCGGATCTCGCTTGATTCAGTCGTTGACAACGTCGTTGTTGACGTCGACATCGACCTGAATCTTGCGGGGCTGAGGTGCGGCGATGACTGGAATGGTCACGATCAACACGCCATGTTCGGACTTGGCAGACATGCCGTCGACATCGAGGTCGTCTGCAAGCTTGAACGATCGGTTGAACGCACCGTGGCGTCGGCCGGCATGAACGTGTTCATGGCCTTCGGCGATCTCAAACTCTCGAGTAGCCGAAACAGTCAGGGTTCGCCCATCGACGATCACGTCGACCGATTTTGGATCCACGCCAGGTAGATCGATGAAGAGTGCGAAGCGGTCGTCGGAACGGACCACATCGAGGTTCGGTGCCCCGGCAAAGGTGGAGGTGAACTTGGTGGATAGATCATCGACCGTTCGGTCGAATTCGGGGCCGAGATTCAGTCCCTTGGTAAGGCGTTCGAAGTCGTTGAGCAGATCAGTGCTACGAAACAACATTGGATGGTTCTCCTCGTGTGGTAGTCAAGGTTGTGCGAACGTTCAGAACGACACATCCGGCCTGCCTATTCCCAGCTGATCGGAGAGATTGATCATGGCTGCGACCAGGGTTAGTCCGACCGACCTTCCCGAACTGTCGTTGACCGTGAGCCGTAATGGGCAGGGTCCGGCAGTTGTTCTGCTTCACGGATTTCCTGAGATTGCGTATTCATGGCGTCATCAGATTCCGGTGTTGGCTGACGCTGGTTACCAGGTCATCGCTCCCGACCAGCGGGGGTATGGATGGAGTGATCAGCCCGAGGGCGTAGCGGCCTATGCCATGACCGAATTGGTCGGCGATGTGATTGCACTTCTCGACCACGACGAGATCGACGACGCCGTCATCGTGGGCCACGATTGGGGAGCGATCATCGCCCCCTGGGTTGGGCTATTTCGGCCAGACCGTGTTCGTGGTATTGCGTTGCTCAGCGTGCCGTACACGCCTCGAGGTGAACGAAGCATTATCGACCACATCCGGGCCACGGACCCCGACGGGCCGTTCGCGTACATGCTTGCTTTCCAGGATGAAGGCATCGAAGACGTGTTCGAGGCTGACCCGATCGAAGCGCTGCGTCGTATGCATTGGACGTTGTGCGGCGCTCTGCCCGATGACTGGGCTCAAGGTGATCCACTGCCGTCAGGATTGCCGCCGTATCTCAGCGATGGTGCTTTCGAAAACTACTACCGCGCCTTTACCCGATCGGGCTTTGGTAACCCGATCAACTATTACCGCAACCTGCATCAGAACTGGGCTGCTAGCCGGCCGTGGACCAACACAAAGTTGACCATGCCGGTCACGTTTATTGCTGGCAAGAAAGACTTCGTGGCAACAACCGCGGACGGAGCGCTGGGGTCTAGCGTTCAGGCAATGAACACTTGGTGCACCGACTTGCGGGGCATTCATCTGATCGAGGGAGCGGGCCATTGGGTCCAGCAAGAAGCCCCCGACCAGGTCAATGAAATCCTGATCGACTTCCTCGCCGCGGTTGACAACCCAGGTCTCGACGCATGAAGAACCCGTTTGGGTATGAGACCGAGGCCATCGTCATTGATGGGGTCGACACTCTTGCTGCGCACAAGCGGGCATTGAGCGTCCTGCGCCTTAGCTCAACATTTAGTAGGGGAGCGGTGTCCGCGTCGTTCCCGGTGGCTGTGCTGGCGATCAAGGACATGCTCGGCTCTGAGACCTGGGCAGGCTTGTCCACGGGAGCGAGCACGCTGGGGTCGGCTATGGCTGCTGGTTGGCTCGCTGCGTTTATGCAGCGCCGGGGTCGTACACCAGGCATCGCGCTTGGACTTGGTGTTGCCGTGCTCGGTGCCATCACCTGTGTCGTGGCTATCCAAGCAAGCCTGTTGCCGCTGTTCCTGCTGGGCATGATCATGGTCGGGGTCGGTAGCGGTACATCGAACATGTCGCGGTATGCCGCAGCTGACCTGGCATCGGACAAGACCCGCAGCCGTGACATTGGCTCGGTGGTCTTCTTTGCCACATTTGGCGCGGTGCTTGCACCAAGCCTGATCGGCGGACTTGGCACCGTCGCCGAGTCACTCGGACTCGATTCCAATGCCGGTGGTTTCCTATTGGCGATCGTGTTATTCGGCCTGTCGTCGCTCGTGATCTGGTTCTTTATGCGACCCGACCCGTTGGTCGTCAGTGGCGGCGTCGACCCAAACGCGACCGTCAAGAAGCGGGCAGTTCCGTTCCGTGAGGCTGTCACGATCGCATGGGCACACCCGCTCGCCCGGCTTGCATTCGTTGCATTAGTTATCTCTCAAGCCGTCATGGTCATGGTTATGGCCATGACGCCACTACACATGGAAGATCATGGCCACAGCAAGGGCTGGATCGGTGCCGTCATCTCGGCGCACACCGCAGGCATGTTTGCTTTTGCGCCGATCGCTGGCCGTATCTCCGACGGCATAGGCCGAGTGCAGACGATTGTGCTGGCAGGCTTCACGCTTGTTGGCGCTACCACACTCACGGCACTTGCAGGCGAAGCGCCTCGAGGGCTGCTATTTCCTGGTTTGTTCTTGTTGGGTCTCGGTTGGAGCTTCGGTGTAGTCGCAGGAAGTGCACTACTCACCGAGTCAGTTGCTGAGTCGGACAGAGTGGCGGTGCAAGGTGCAGCCGACCTAGCGACCAATGCCGCCAGCGGCATCGGAGCATTGACGGCTGGCATTGTTGTGAGCGGCGCTGGCTATCACATTTTGTCGCTTATGGGTATGGCCGCAGCCGGCGCGCTCATGGCCCAGTCGTGGTTCGAGAATCGGTTGGCTTCTGTCCGACCGGCTTAAACAAACGCGCTGGCCAGACGAGGTAGGCGGGCGGGCGGTAGGCGCGCGTCCTCACTGTGACCTTTAACCTGACCTCTTGGGTCGTCTTTAAGTTGGGTACCCGACTAACCTGACCGAGTAAGTCAGGAATAGCCCTCGCACCTCGGTTGGTCAGCACATCATGGAACCTGGAAACACACCCCTCGTCGAGCTTCACAATCTTGCACCTAGCGGTACCAGGTTGTTTGCAAAGCTCGAGTGGTACAACCCGACAGGGTCGATCAAGGACCGCCCGGCATGGACCATGTTCCACGATGCCAAGAAGAACGGCCTTTTGCCAGACGGCATGCCCATCATCGAGGCAACGTCGGGAAATACTGGCATCGGGTTGGCTCGTGTTGCGCTGATCAACGGCCACAAAGCGGTTATCTGCCTGCCAAGCCGTGCGAGTAACGAGCGTAAACAACTGCTGCGTGCCTACGGGGCCGAGTTGATTGAAGTCGACGGGGGTCCCAACGACGCGATCGTCCACGCCAAAGAACTCGTGGCTGCCGGCGAAGGTCACATGTGTTATCAGTACGGCAACCCTGCGAACCCTGCGGCGCATGAGTTTGGCACGACGGTTGAAATCGCCAGGGATTGGCCGCTCGACGTGCCGCCTGATCATCTGGTTGCCGCCTATGGCACGGGGGGCACGCTTACGGGTGCAAGCCGAGGGATGCGCCGCGAATACGACGGCATTATGGTGCACTCGGTCGAAGAAATTCTGGCTGATCCCATCGGGGGCATGCGCAGCCAGCACGACCCGTTCCAGCCGCCTGTGGCCAACCTGTCGTTGGTTAACCACAGGTGGGAGGTCACCCACACGCAAGCGGTCGAAAAGGTTCGCGAGATCATGACTGCCGAAGGCCATTTCGTCGGCACGTCGAGCGGTGCGGTCATCCATGCCGCACAAGAAGTCCTCAGTCGCTTTGGCGGTGCAGCCGTGACCTTGCTTCCGGACGCCGGCTGGAAGTACCTGTCAGGCAGCCCGTGGGCCGACGGCCTCTAAGACCTACCAAAACCAACAACAGAGCCGACCAGCAAAACTGCTGGTCGGCTCTTTCGTTTTTCGGATGGTGGCGGGACCACCTGGTCCCAAATGTGCGTGGAGCCGGAATTACATGACGTTGGGGATGCCGAGCTTCTCGTATCCCTGGGAGTCGTAGTTGGCTCGGAACATGTCGCGCAGCTTGGTTGCAGCGGTGTCATAGGCCGTCTTGTCTTCCCAGGTGTTGCGGGGATTCAAGATCGATGGATCGACGCCACGTGCTGACTTGGGCATTGCCAAGCCCAAGATGGGGTGGACCTCGGTCTCCACGTCGTCGAGCTCGCCGGCAAGCGCAGCGTTCAGCAAGGCGCGAGTTGCGCCGAGCGACATACGTTGGCCCGTGCCATGGGCGCCACCGGTCCAGCCGGTATTGAGCAAGATGCATCGGGCCTTGTTGTCACCCATGCGGCGGGCGAGGAGTTCGCCGTAGACCATGGGCTTCTGCGACATAAACGGTGCGCCGAAACATGAACTAAAGGAAGGTTGTGGCTCGGTAACACCGACCTCGGTGCCGGCCAGCTTGGACGTGAAGCCCATGACGAAATGGTACATGACCTCTTCCTCGTTGAGCATCGAGATTGGGGGCAGTACGCCAAATGCGTCGGCGGTGAGCAAAACGATGGTCTGGGGGTGCGGACCACGTGCACCTTCGGCGACGCTCGGGTTACACGACAGTGGGTAGGCGAAACGAGTGTTCTCGGTGAGCGACCCGTCAAAGAGATCGAGCTCCTGCGGATGGGTTTCGCTTAGTGGTTTGCCCGGTAGCGACGGAACGTTCTCGATGAGTGTCCCGGCCATGGATAGTGCCGCTGCGATGACAGGTTCGTTTTCTTTGTCGAGGTCGATCAGCTTGGCGTAACAACCATCTTCGAAGTTGGAGACACCGTCGTCGGTCCATACATGCTCGTCGTCGCCGATCAGGAGGCGGTCGGGGTCGGCCGACAACGTGGTCTTGCCGGTGCCGGACAGGCCGAACAGTATTGCTGAGTCGTCGTCGCTGCCGACATTGGCCGAGCAATGCATGGTGAGCTGGCCTTGGGCTGGCAACGCAAAGTTCATGACGGTGAACATGGTCTTTTTAACCACACCGCAATAGTCGGCACGTCCAACAACGAGACCGATCTTGTTCTTGATGTCCATGATTACGGCGCGTTCGCTGGCGGTGCCATCGCGCTCTGGGTCGCAATGGAATGAAGGAACGTTGATCATGGTCCAACCGTCGGCGGCGCGGTCGATGTCGTCGCGGACGTTGTTGGGGAACATGATGTTGGCGAAGTATGCGTGGGTGGCATACTCGCCGACGAAGCGGTATGGCTTGGCGAACTTTGGATCCCAGCCGCAGAACACATCGGTGGAGTACAACTCGGCGTTGTTGGTGTTGAGATGATCGATGACCCGTGCCAGCAGGGCTTCGTATTTGGTGGGGTCGAACTGTTTGAAGTCTGGCTTCCACCAGATCTCGTCGACGAGCTCAGGCCACGCCACAGCAAAGGTGTCCTGTACCGGTCGGCCGGTGCATGTCGGGTCGCCGTAATACACGAGCGGGCCGTCTTCGCCCAGCGATGTTGCGTACGCCTTTTGTGCATCGCTTGGGCCGTCGAGCGAAATGCGCCCTCGGTCGTTCGCAATGGCTGCGTGGAACAACTCGTTCTGGCTCAATCCGTAGTGCAGCTGCACATTGTTGAGTCCGAACTTGGTTGCGAGTTGGTCAGCAACCGTCGTTGAATCGAGGGTAAGTGTCATTTCCGAGCGCCTTTGATCGGGAACAGGTTTGTAATTGTCTTGGGTATTCGCAGGGGTTACTGCAAGAAGTCTGGTGTGCCCATATCGATTTCGGAACCAAGTCGCAGATGGGTCGCCCGGCCGTTGTCGTCGAGGTCGAATACCACTCGCTGGCCTTGGCGCAGCATGCGGAATACGGAACCCTCGAGGGCCACCGGAGAGAGGTCGAACTCGGCGAAGTCGACGTCGGACATCAGCACACCATCTTTGGTGGCTGGGTCAAATGACTTCACTACGCCTTGCATGTTCTTCTACTTCTTGGTCGGTTGTCGATGAACCTGTTGACCTTACCAACGCATCTACTGTCAGGCGATGGTTCTAATGGCAGGTCTTTTTGCACACTATGGGAATTGTTGCCACTACCGCGTCGGTGGCCTCGGGTGTCAACCATTGCCGGTGACCATAAACGTGACGTTCGCTGGCTGCGAATACTGACAAACTGATGCAATGGCGACGGAACAGTTTTACGAGGACAACCGCAACAACTGGGACGATCGGGCCAAAGTGCACGTTGGTTCGGAGATGTACCGCATCGACGAATACGCCACGAACCCGAGGGCCACGAGCGACGTTGTCGAGTTCGATCTGGAGCGCTTTGGCTCGCTCGACGGACTGAGCGTGGCCCATCTGCAATGCCATGTGGGTACCGACACACTCTCACTCGAACGGCTCGGAGCAGCATCGGTCGTGGGTGTGGATTTCTCGCCGGTAGCGATTGCTGAAGCCCGCAAGCTGATCCGACGTGCCGAAGCGTCGAGTCGTTTCGTTGAAGCCAGCGTGTACGACGCACCTCAGGCCGTCGGCCACACCGTCGATTTCGTTTACACCAGCATCGGCGCCATCTGCTGGCTGCACGATATGGACGCGTGGGCAGCCGCAGTGGCCAGCCTGCTCGAACCTGGCGGACGGTTCTACATCCGGGATGTGCACCCGTTCCTGTTCATCTTCGAAGAGGTCGACGGCAAGATCCAGCCTCACTTCCCGTATTGGTACACGCCGGAGTCTCCGCTTAGCTGGGACGAAGACCAGACCTACAGCGACAACCCTGAAGGCACAGCGATCGCGTCCACCCGCCATCACGAATGGAATCACTCGCTTCCGGAGATCATTAATGCGCTTGTGGGCGCGGGCATGCGTATCGACCAACTGGATGAACACAAAATGCTCCCGTGGCAGTATTCGCCGAGTTGCGTGAAGGAAGCCGACGGTTGGTATCTGCCGGAGCCGTTGCGTTCACAAGTGCCGTCGGCATTCTCGCTCCATGCGACCAAGCTCTAGCAAGCCATGTGTGCCTCGGACCCGTCCGGTCGTGGGGCCTAGGCTGCGCCGATGGTGATCGAGGCGGTGCTGTTTGACTACTCGGGTGTGCTGACTACCAGCCTGCGCATGCCAACTGACGACGTGCCCTACGACCCCGACGCTTTGTTCGTGGAGATGGCGGCAGCGTTGGCGTCTACTGAACCGCACCGATGGCATGAACTGGAACGAGGTGAGATCAGCCTGGTGGACTTCTGCGCAGGGGTAGAGGCGCTCGTGCCGGGCGCCAGCTCATTGTTCGCCATGGATGGCGCACACAACGTGATGGCGAACCTGTCACTGATCGACGACCGGCTCGCTCTCGTCGGAGAACTCAAGGCGCAAGGTCTACGGACCGGGCTGGTGACGAACAATGTTGCCGAATGGCAGCCGTTCTGGTTACCCCGCCTGCCCGAGGGGCTGTTCGAGATCGTAATCGACTCGGCAGGAGTTGGTCATCGTAAACCCGAGCCTGGGATCTATGAACTGGCGATGCAGCGGCTGGGTATCGTTGAGCCGTCAACGGTGCTGTTCATCGACGATTTCGAATGGAACGTGGCTGGAGCGACCGACATCGGCATGGTCGGATTGCATTGCCCCGCCGACCTTGACTTGCGTTCTGCACTTGGAGCGTTCGTGAGCTTGCCCTAAAGACGGGGGTCAGTGCGTTTGGCCTCAGGGTGTAACGGCGCGGGTGATGTGCATCGTTACCGTGGCTTCGCCGCATTGTCGAGGGTCACCGTCGGACGGGTGGGTCCACACGAGTGCATCGAAGATCAGTCTTTGCCCGTGGCGTTCTCGAAGTGATGCGCGGGCCGAGAGTCGCGTACCTTGAGTCTTCGCAGTAATCGTGGAGTCGATTCCTGAGGTGTATGCCATTTGATCGGGTGGTGTCATGGCCAGCGTGGCGGCACCAGCGGCGATGTCAGCGACCGTTCCTATAGCGAGGGCCGCAAAGGCAGCACCGTCGAAGCTCACGGCATCGGAAAGCGGCATGGATGCCACGCCAACGCAGTCACCAGCCTGATCTATGGATAGTTGCATGGATTGGGCGAACGGCATGCTCAGGATGGTCTTGCGAATGTCTTCAATGGTGCGTAGAGCCTTTTCGGTCACATCACGACCGTAGGTTGCGCACTGATAGGCGCCAAAGGCGTCTTTGAAGACGGCTCCGAGACCGGCGTGTATTGCTGTCAAGAAGACTGGAGGATAGATCGCAGAAACTCGTGCGAACGGCTGTCAAACCTCTAACAAGCAGAGCTTGCTCGACGGCGACGCTTTGCAAACGCCACGAGTCCAGCGGCGCTGGCGATCAGCATGAGCGAGATCTCGCCCCGCCTGGAGAGATTGTTAGGCGCAACGTTTCTGGAGTCGACGGCCAAAAGTCCCAATGCGCAGCGTTGTATCAGCCGGGAACGACGGCGTTACGAGTCGTAGGTCCCGTATTCGAAGGATCCTCCGACCATAGTGGCCAGGACCTTGGTCGTGTCGATCGCTGCAGGGTCGGTTGTGGTGATGTCGCGGTCGAGCACGGTCAGGTCGGCGAGTTTGCCAGTGGTGATTGAGCCCTTGTTGTTCTCGTCGAACGCGGCGTAGGCCGAACCGAGTGTGTAGGCATGTAGCGCTTGTTCTGCGGTGAGCGCTTCGTGGGGATTAAATGGCTCGCCGTCGGCGGTGCATTGATTTACTAGGTCATGGATGCCGAGTAGGGGAGCACCGTTGACGACCGGCCGGTCCGAGCTGCCTGGTAACACGATGCCAGCGTCGAGGAAGCTGCGCATGCGGTAACAGTCAGGTTTGCGAGAACCAATGGCGCGAGCCATACCGTCGCCGATCTCGCTGATGAAACGAGCTTGGGGCACGGGGATCACCCCCAGCTGGGCAATACGGGCGACATCCACGGCCCGGGTCATGCCACAGTGTTCGATGCGATGGCGGGTGTTGGTACGGGGGTATTTCTGTTGGGCGGCGGTGTAGCCGTCGAGCACCGAAGCCACGGCCCGATCACCAATGGCATGGACGGCAACTTGCCAGCCGGACCGGTGCGCCTTCATGATCAGACCGTGCAGCCGAGTCTCTTCCATCTGGAAGTAGCCATTGTTGCCGGGTTCACCTTCGAAGTCATCGAACATCGCAGCGGTGCGACCGATCAATGAGCCGTCGGCGAAGATTTTCACTGCACCGAACTTGAGCCAGTCATCGCCGAAACCAGAATGCAGTCCAAGGTCGAGCACGAACGGTTCGTCGTCGTCGACGTGGTGGTCGGTGGCGTGCAGCGTCTCGACCGACGGCATCAGCGTGACCCGCACCCGGAGTCGCCCGTCGCGTCGAGCTTGCTGATACGCCGCCAGTTCAAGTGGCTCCTTGGTGCCCAAGATGCCACCCACCCCAGCCTCTTGGCAGCTGGTGATGCCCTCGCTCAGATACTTGTCAGAAGCCGCCCCCAGATTCTGCACCATGTCGGCAATGGCCCGAGGATGTAACAGGCCGCGAGCCAGCGTCTGGGCTTGTTCTTCCAGTAGGCCGTTGGGTTCGCCGTTTTCGTCGAGCGCCACCACGCCCCCTTCAGGTACCTCGACCTCGCCGACCCGGGCGAGTCGCATGGCCGCGGTGTTCACCACGCAGAAGTGGCCAGACGTGTGGTTCAACAGCACCGGGTTGTCGGGACTAACCCGGTCGAGTTCTTGTCGGGTCGGATGTCGACGTTCGGCAAGTTTGTTGTCGTCGTAGCCGGTGCCGATAACCCACACGCCAGCGGGTGTCTCGGCCGCCCGGCGGGCGATTGCGTCGACAATCTCTTCAACAGAACGAGCCACGGTCGGTTGGATCGCAACCTCGTTCAGAGCGGCGCCATAGCCACCCATGTGGTTGTGGGCATCGTTGAAGCCAGGCACCACCGTTCTGCCGTCCATGTCGATGGTGCGGGCGCCGGTCCTGGCGAAGGCGTAGCGATCCCCGACACCCACGATCCGGTCACCAAGGATCGCGATACTCGCCGCTCGGGGCATCGACCCGTCCACCGTCAGCACATTCGCATTGTCGAGGACGAGATCAGGCTTCACTAGCGTCATGACACGACGGTAGTCCTTGCTGACGTGGCACATCATGTCCGCGGGTCGTTTGCGCGCTATCGGTCCGGACGGGGGCAGAGAATCGCGATTCTCGGCTCTGGATCTCTGTGCGCAATGGCGAAATTGTTCGCTCTGGCCACCAAACCCTGTGTTCATAGATTCAAGTTGGTCTCCAACCGCCTACGATTACCGCCGTGTCTGTGGCCCAGCGACTTGGCGCGCGAGAAATCCAATCTGTCATTGCGACCTTCCGCGACCTGCTTCTTGGTCATAAGGAAATGATCAACGCACTCAACGTGTACCCCGTCCCCGACGGGGACACCGGCACGAACATGTCGTTGACCCTCGAGTCGGTGTGCACCGAACTCGAAGGTGCCGAAGATCTCGACGAGGTCTGCAAGGCGATCAGCCATGGCTCGCTCATGGGTGCCCGCGGTAACTCGGGTGTGATCATGTCCCAGATCCTTCGAGGCCTGGCCGACACCGTGCGCACCGAAAGTGCTGCTGGCGGCGAAGACGCTCAGATTTGGGCCAAGGCGTTTACCGTTGCCGCCACAGCTGCGTACGGCGCAGTCCAGCGTCCGGTCGAAGGCACGATCCTCACGGTTGTGCGCGAAGTCGCCGAGGGCGCAACTGCTGCCGCCGAAACCGGCGCAGATTTGGTCGCCACGCTCGAAGCCGGTCAGGCCCAGGGCCACGATGCGCTCGCTCGCACACCCGACATGCTCCCGGTGCTGAAAGACGCTGGTGTTGTCGATGCTGGGGGCCAGGGCCTGCTCCTCCTGTTGGATGCCTTGCTGCACACCATCGACGGACGTGAGCTGCCTATTGCTCCGACAGACTTTGTGCGAGTCTCCCAAGTGCCAGCGCCCGCTCCAGCAGCGAACAACGGCGAGAAGAGCATCGCTGACCTCCGGTACGAGGTCATGTTCTTCCTCGACGCAAACGACGACCGAATCGATGAGTTCCGCTCGGCATGGGCCGAGATCGGTGATTCGATCGTGGTCGTTGGCGGCGACGGCATCTGGAACTGCCATATCCACAGCGATGACATCGGCGGCTGTATCGAAGCTGGCATCGCAGTTGGCCGCCCCCACAAGATCCGAGTGACCGACCTGCTCGAAGAACTTGAGCACATGGAATCGCTTGTCGATCCCAATGCCCCGTCCCAATCCGATGGGGCCCAAGCCAGCATCATCGTCAACGCAACTGAACAGTCTCGTTGTGGCGTGATCACCGTTGGTGTTGGCGAAGGCATCCGGGCGATCTTCGAGTCGCTCGGAGCGACCGCAATGGTGCTTGGCGGCCAAACAATGAACCCGCCGACCGAGCTCCTGTTGCATGCCGTGAATCAGGTACCGGCCGACGAAGTGTTGCTACTGCCGAACAACAAGAACATCATCCCGGTCGCGAATCAGGTCAATGACTTGACCGACAAGATCGTCCGAGTTGTCCCAACCCGCAGCATCACCGAGGGTTTCGCAGCCCTGCTTGAGTTCGACCCCGAAGCCGCCGCTGATGACAACGCTGCGTCGATGACCGAAGCGGCCTCGAGCATTGTTGCTGGCGAAGTTACCCAGGCCGTGCGCGACGCCAATAGCGATGCCGGTCCCGTCACCGCTGGTGACTACATCGGTATCGGCCCCGCTGGTATCACCGCAGTGGCGTCCGACGTCGTCACTGCCACCACCAACTTGATCGAGTCACTGCTCGCCGAGGACCACGAGCTCCTGACGCTGATCGCTGGCGACGATGCCACCGAAGCCGGCA
>ERZ651776.692-NODE-692-length-45372-cov-20.012231_pt1 | contig 45372 bp, 39 predicted proteins | sample MGYA00514761_ERZ651776 | MGnify/ENA metagenome assembly ERZ651776
GTTTGAATAAATTCGTCCGGATCATCACAGTCAATCTCAATGTCATACACATCGATGCCTGCAAATTTTTTAAACAAGACGGCTTTTCCTTCCATAACAGGCTTAGAGGCTAATGCCCCCACATTGCCCAACCCTAAAACGGCACTGCCGTTTGAAATAACGGCAACCAAATTACCTTTATTAGTGTAGCGGTAGGCATTAATGGGGTTGTCGGCAATTTCCATAACCGGCACAGCGACTCCAGGGGTATAAGCTAATGACAGGTCATCTGCTGTATCACATGCCTTTGATGACTCTACGCTGAGCTTACCAGGCCTTGGAAACTCATGATAGTGCAATGCTTTTTTCTTAATGTCCATCACTCTAACTCAGTTGCGTAATGATGATTTTCAGTGAGGCAAAGACCTAGTCGCCATTCAATAGCCTTATTGTCATAAGTAAATGACGTTCGTTCCACGCTTAATATAGGTGAACCTATTGAGACGCCTAGTAATTCTGCAGCTTCCGCACTTGCTGTTACTGCTCTAATCTTCTCTTTAGCATGAAGCATTTGTATGCCAAAGTCGGTTTCGTACATACGATACATAGAGCCTTTTTTTTCGATGACTTTTTCTGGGGTTAGTCCACGAAAAGAAGCAGCAGGCACTTTGATCAAATCCAATATTAATGGTTTTTCGTTAAATGTTAGAACGCGTTTAATAGAAACCACGGTTGACGCACTGTTAATACCGAGTGTTTTAGCTAATCCATTGCTAGCCTTCTCTTTTTCAAAAGTGATCAGCTTGTTATCAAGCTTTTCTTTGTCCCCTAGGCTTGATGTAAGCCTAAGAAAACGAAGCTGATTATGTTCTTCATTATGGCTAGCAACAAACGTTCCTTTACCTTGCCTTCGTATTAATATTTTTTCTGCTGCCAGCTCGTCTATTGCTTTCCTTACCGTACCTTGGCTAACATTATAAGACTGGGCTAATTCAATTTCACTGGGAATAGAATGCCCAGGATGCCATAAGCCTCCAACCAAGCTCTCAGTAATTCTTTTTTTAATTTGTATGTATAACGGATTCATTCAATCCATTCTCCTTTAAAAAGATAAACCATTTATTAACTCTTCTATATCTTATATAAGAGTTAAAAATAAATCAACACCTTTTTTTATATTATTATTGATGTTAATTAAATTATTAAGTTACTGTTATTTATGAATTTATTTATAAAATTTATTCATTTTTACTCTTTTTTATTTTTTACTCTTATATAAGACTTAATAAATTAATTGACATATATTTACTATATGAATTAGAATCTAGGTTAATTAAAACTTTATTCAATACATAAATTATAAAAATGACCAAATTAAATACATTACGACCCAGACGTTCGATGCTGTATGTCCCAGGGTGTAATAGACGCTATCTCGAAAAAGCGAAACACCTTAGGGTTGATTCAGTTATTCTAGACCTTGGAGACCCTATTCTTTTGGAAGCCAAAGAACAGTCCCGTACAAACGTAGTTGAGTTTCTTTCGGCTAAGGGCTATGGAAAGAAAGAAGTGGTTGTACGTGTAAATGATTTGGACTCTCCATGGGGAAGAGATGATATCAAAGCTGTAGCTGGACTTCAGCCCGACGCCGTCTTATTTCCCAATATTGAATCGAAAGCCGATGTCATCGAAGCCATCACTGAGCTTGATAAAGCCGGCGGTAGTCAGGTTCCAGTAATGGTTATGATTGAAAGCCCCTTGGCAGTTTTGCATGCAGAAGAGATTGCAAGCGCCTCAGAAAGAATAGTCTGTATTGTTATGGCAACCTCAGATCTTTTGTCACAAATGGCAGCCAGAGTAACCCATGAGCGCACAGCGCTTCTAACGTCATTATCACTCGTAATCTTGGCGGCGAGGGCCTATAACCGCGGTGTGGTTGACGGTATACATAGCAAATTAAATGATACTAATGCGTTTGAATACGCCTGTCGTATGGGAAGGGATATGGGTTTTGATGGTAAATCGTTAGTGCATCCCGATCAGCTTCCTTATGCAAACGATGCTTACACCCCAAAAAACTCTGAAATTGGCCATGCGGAAGAAGTTATCAAGGGGCTCAAAGAGGCTAATGCATCAGGAAGGGGAACGGTTGTTGTTAACGAACGGCTAATTGAACATCATCATGTTAACGCGGCAAAGAGACTGCTTATGTTAAGAGATGCTATTGTGGAGCTTGAAAATGAGTAAAAGTAATTACTTGGAAGACTTTGCTGTTGGGCAAAAAATTGTCCATGCCATACCAAGAACGATTAGTGAGGGAGATGCCTCACTATATATTGCGCTTACCGGGGATAGAAGGCCATTATTTTGCTCTGAGACTTTCGCCTCGCATCTAGGTTATAAAGAAATTCCAATCAATGATATGCTAGTTTTTCATATAGCATTTGGAAGAACTGTCCAGGATATTTCACTTAATGCCATCGCTAATTTAGGTTACGCTGACGTGAGGTTTACAAGCTCGGTCTTTTTGGGGGACACCCTCAGAAGCGAATCAACCGTAATAGGAATAAAAGAAAATTCAAATAAAAAAAATGGGATTGTATATGTGTACTCAAGTGTCTACAACCAACATAACGAGCAAGTTCTGTCATGGCAGCGATGGGTTATGCTTCCAAAAAAAAATAACGAAGCACTTGTGCCCACGACCCATATACCTGAGATAAAAGACCATGTTGATCCTAAAAATATATCCATTCCCAGCTACCTAAATGCTAGAAACTTTGATATTGCTTCAACTGGGTCAGATAAGTTATGGGGAGATTATCTTGTAGGGCAAACCATTGATCATAGCCATGGGTTAACTGTGGATGAAACAGCGCACACCATGGCCACACATCTCTATCAAAATAATGCTCGCCTTCATTTTGACGGACATTTAATGGAGAAAACAGCCTTTAAAAAACGTTTGGTATACGGCGGGCATATCATTTCCTTGTGTCATGCCATAAACTTTCAAGGCATGGAGAATGCACTCAATATTGTTGCTATTAATAGTGGAGTGCACAGCAACCCTACTTTTTCCGGAGATACTATCTATGCGAAAACCGTTGTTTTGGAAAAGCATAAAGTTGAGGGAAGGTCAGATCTCGGCTTATTAAGGCTTCGTCTGATTGGAATAAAAAATCTAGAGCCCTCCTCTCTTCATTCAATAATGCAAGAAGATGCTCCTAAGATTTACCACAAGAATGTGGTGCTTGATATCGACTATACCGTAACAATACCCAGAGGAAATTAATATGAATCTAGTCCATCCAAACGACGCATTATTTCAAGGAGAAAAACCTTTTCCAGTCATTCCTGCTTGTGAACATTTTGCAGGAAGCGAAAAATTGATCACCAAGGCATTGAGCTTTCAAGATAATCTGGGGCCAATTTTTGACATCACATGTGACTGCGAAGATGGGGCTGCAGCAGGCCAGGAAAAAGATCATGCGGAAATGATTGTTCGCGTATTAAGTTCCGATCTAAACAAATATAAAATGGCTGGAGTGCGTATTCATGACTACACCCATCCCTCTTGGAAGGCAGATGTAGATATTATCGTTAAAGGTATAGGCTCCTTTGTTAGCTATATAACGATTCCTAAATCCACCAATGTAGAACAAGTAGAAGAAATGGTGACGTACATAAAAAAACAAGCGGTTTTTTATGGGGTAAATCGAATAATACCAATTCATGTGCTTATCGAAACTCATGGCGCCCTCAAGGATGTCCATAAGATTGCCGCCATTGAATGGATTCAAGTTCTCGATTTTGGCCTTATGGATTTTGTTAGCGGCCACCATGGCGCAATACCAGCAAGTGCTATGAGAAGTCCTGGTCAATTCGATCATCACTTGTTATCAAGAGCCAAAGCTGAGTTAGTTGCTGCAGCAATAGGTCACGGCATTGTTCCAGCACATAACGTTACTCTCGATTTAAAGAATACTGAAACTACTCATGGTGATGCTAAAAGAGCAAGAAATGAGTTTGGTTTTATGAGAATGTGGAGCATTTATCCAACACAAATTACAGCCATCGTTGATGCAATGAAACCTGATTTTAGTGAAGTATTAGATGGGGCACAAATACTCTTACAGGCTCAAAAAGCCAACTGGGGGCCAATTCAATATGACGGTGAGTTACATGACAGAGCAACTTATCGCTATTTTTGGGAAATTCTTCAGGCGGCTAAATTATCTGGGATGGATTTACCTAAAGAAATTGATGATACTTTTTTTGAGCCGGTGTCATGAAGAATATAAGCACTCCGGGACAGCTATTTAGAGCGGCGATTGCAAAAGAAAAGCCTTTGCAAATTATTGGGGCTATTAACGCCTACCATGCAAAGCTGGCTGAAAGTAGCGGCTTTAATGCTATTTATTTATCTGGTGGGGGAGTAGCAGCTGGTTCACTTGGTGTTCCCGATTTAGGTATTACTACGCTTGAAGATATTTTAATAGATATAAGAAGGATCACTGACGCCTCATCATTGCCCTTACTGGTTGATATCGACACAGGTTTTGGGGGGGCTTTTAATATTGCACGGACCATAAAATCGGTAGAAAAAGCCGGTGCCGCAGCAGTTCATCTTGAAGACCAGATCCAAGCAAAGCGTTGTGGGCATAGGCCAAATAAAGCCATTGTGTCGTTAGAGGAAATGACAGATCGGGTAAAGAGTGCTGTAGATGCTAAAAAAGATTCAAATTTTTGCATTATGGCGAGAACAGATGCCTTAGCAGTTGAGGGCTTAAATTCAGCTTTAGATAGAGCACATGCCTGTGTTGAAGCTGGTGCAGATATGATTTTCCCTGAGGCCATAAACGACCTAGAAACTTACAAAATATTTACCGATCAACTTGATGTTCCTGTGTTGGCTAATATTACTGAATTTGGAGCCACTCCCTTATTTACGACAGAAGAGCTTAGAGATGTCGGTATCTCAATAGTGCTTTATCCATTAAGCCCTTTTAGGGCAATGAACAAAGCCGCATTGAATGTTTACCGAGGTATTCGTGAAGAAGGTACGCAAAAAAATCTGATCGGACAGATGCAAACGAGAGAAGAGCTCTATGATTTTCTTGATTACCATCACTATGAGCAAAAACTGGATCAACTCTTTCAAAACGATAAGAAATAAAAGAGGCATTAATCTATGAACACAGAACCAAAGAAAGTAAAAAAAGGTGTTGCGCTTGCTGGTATCAATGCAGGTACATCATCAATTTGTACCGTCGGACACACCGGTAACGACCTCCATTACAGAGGGTATGACATCATTGATTTAGCAGATAAGTGCAGCTTTGAAGAGGTGGCGTATTTGTTAATTTATGGCACTCTCCCTAATCAGGTTGAACTGAATCAGTACCAAGAAAAATTAAAGTCATTACGGAGCCTTCCTGAAGAACTCAAAGCTGTTTTAGAAAAAATTCCAAAAAGCGCTCATCCTATGGATGTTATGAGGACTGGTTGTTCAATGTTAGGAACGTTAGAGCCAGAATCTATTAGCAGGAATGCCGGTGATGCAAAAGAATTAGCCAATCGCCTTATATCCTGCTTCAGCTCAATCTTAATCTATTGGTACAAGTTTGCTTTTGAGGGAAAAAGAATTGATGTTGAAACAGAAGATACATCTGTGGCGGGACATCTCCTCCACTTGTTGCACGAAAAAAAACCGTCAGCCCTCCATGAAAAATCAATGAACATATCATTAATTCTTTATGCTGAGCATGAGTTCAACGCCTCAACCTTCACCTCTAGAGTGATTGCAGGCACTCTTTCGGATATGTACTCATCTATTACTGGAGCAATAGGAGCATTAAGGGGCCCAAAGCACGGGGGAGCGAATGAGGTAGCAATGGAAATTATAGGTCGCTACAAGAGCCCAGAACAAGCTGAGAATGATATAAGGATGCGCATGGCCAATAAGGAAATCATTATTGGTTTTGGTCACCCGGTGTACACAATAAGTGACCCGCGTAATGAATGCATAAAAAAGGTTTCGTATGAATTATCAAAGGATGCGGGAGATATGCACTTATATGCTATTTCTGATCGAATCGAACAAGTAATGTGGGAGGAAAAAAAGATGTTTCCAAACCTTGATTGGTATAGCGCCTCCTCCTATCATTTAATGGGAATACCAACCTCCTTATTCACACCACTTTTTGTCATTTCACGAACAACTGGCTGGGCTGCCCATATCATGGAGCAAAGAGTCGACAACAAAATCATTCGGCCAAACGCTTTATATAACGGTCCAAGCAACCGCCCTATTCCACCCATCAATCAACGTTAATAAATATTGGAAAAACCATGTCCCTGAATGCATCACCAACAAAACAAAAGCCTGACCAAGTCATCGTAGATATAGCAGACTACGTTCTCAATTATGAAATAGATAGTAATCATGCATTTGATACAGCCAGAAACTGTATGATTGACACCCTGGGATGTGGACTGGAAGCTCTAAGTTACCCTGCTTGTACGAAGCTTCTTGGGCCAACCGTTCCAGGGACAACCGTTCCTAACGGATCAAGAATACCTGGAACATCCTATCAATTAGACCCTATTAATGCCGCTTTTAATATTGGTGCAATGGTTCGATGGTTAGACTTTAATGACACGTGGTTGGCAGCAGAATGGGGACATCCATCGGATAATTTAGGAGGCATTTTAGCTGTTGCAGATTGGATTTCACGAACAAATCAAGCGGAGGGTAAACCGCCTCTTTTAATTAAGGATGTGCTGGAGGCAATGATCAAAGCCCATGAAATTCAAGGAATACTTGCATTGGAAAATAGCTTTAACCGTGTAGGTCTTGATCACGTAATTCTTGTAAAGGTTGCTTCTACAGCCGTAATAACAAAAATGCTTGGAGGAAATAAAGGGCAGATCATCGACGCTTTATCGAATGCATGGATTGATGGGCAAAGCTTAAGGACTTATCGTCATGCACCTAATACAGGCTCCAGGAAATCATGGGCTGCTGGGGATGCGACAAGTCGCGCTGTTAGATTGTCCTTAATGGTTATGAAGGGAGAAATGGGATACCCTTCTGCTCTTTCTGCTAAAGGCTGGGGTTTTTATGATGTTTTATTTGAAGGAAAAGAATTCCAGTTTCAAAGAGGTTATGGAAGTTACGTTATGGAAAATATACTGTTTAAAATCTCTTTTCCTGCTGAGTTTCATGCACAAACTGCCGTTGAGTGTGCGTTAACTCTGCATGGAACAGAAGTTAGCAGATTGGATACGGTGGATAAAATTGAGTTAATAGAGAAGATTATGATTACCACCCATGAGTCGGCTATAAGAATTATTGATAAAAAAGGTCCCCTTTCTAATCCAGCTGACCGAGATCATTGCATTCAATACATGTCGGCTATCGGCCTACTTAAAGGGAATTTAACTGCTCAGGACTATGAGAACGAAACTGCTAGTGACCCTAGAGTAGATAAGCTTCGGAATGTTATGGTGTGCCATGAGAGTGAGCAGTTTAGTAGAGATTATCTTGACCCGGAAAAACGCTCAATCGCTAATGCTATCCAGATTTTTTATAAAGACGGCACTGCCTCACCTAAAGTTTCGGTAGAGTACCCTATTGGTCATAAAAGAAGGCGTGATGAAGGTATTCCAAAACTCGTGGATAAATTTAAAATCAATCTAGCACGCGAATTTGATACTGGGAAAGCGTCAGTTATTCTTGAATTAAGCATGGATCAATCAAGGTTGGAGGAAATGCCTGTAAATGACTATGTTGACTTATTCTGGAAAGGATAACTTATTAACGTGCTCTATGATATGAAGCAATTCATCATTGGGGTTATCGTAATCCTCAAAGCTGCCTAACTTGCAAAGCGTGTACCAATACTTGCTGTTTGACTCATCCCCCTCTATCTTATGCAATACAGCATGTATCCATTTAGCTACGTCAAGATCCATGTTTTGAACTATCTTATGGCTACTATCCCAGTCTCCATCAAGCGCCATATTTAAGGCTAATATAAGGTCTTGGTAATCTGTGCTCACAGCAAAATCTATACCTTTATTTGCTGCTCTTTGTTAATTCTATATTCACAATCTACTTTATGATTTTCAATTAAACCATTGATATATAATGATGAATTTTTACAAAAAGTACATTGATAGTTGTTTGTATTTGGCTCAATCTTTTCTTGTGGGTAGTCGATAAAAAATCTAGTTTCCATGTGTGTAATAGTCCTATTGTTAATTAAGTAGCGACAGTGTAATCACCAGCCATCTGTCCTGTTAATGGATCTTAAGTAGCTGTTATGTGCCTCAACCTCATCCAACGCCGGTTGAGTGACAATCAAATCTCCGTGATCTACAGATTGGAGGGCGGCCTTAGAGCTATCTTCCTCAAAGTTAATAGTGAAAGCTTCTTGCCCTCTTGTCATCTGAATGTATACCTCCCCTAGCAGCTGAGCATCTAACAGTGCTCCGTGTAAGCTACGAGTCGAGTTGTCAACATCAAAGGCCCTACAAAGCGCATCCAGACTGTTTCTTTGCCCCGGCCTTATTTCTTTTGCAAACTTCAGTGAATCCATAATTCCATCACAGTAACTCTCAAGCTTTTCCATGCCAATCTTGCCAAACTCCATGTTTAAAAAACCCACGTCAAAGGGAGCGTTATGAATAACAAGCTCACTTCCATTAATAAATGCGATAAAATCTTCAGCAATATCAACAAATAAAGGTTTATCGTTAAGGAAGTCTAAGGTGATGCCATGAACTTCTTGAGCAGCTGCATCTATCTCTCTTTGGGGGTTAACATAAAAATGAAAGCGGTTACTGGTGGCTTGCCTATTATTAAATTCTATAGCAGCGATCTCAATGACTCGGTGCCCTTGATTAGGGTCTAAACCTGTAGTCTCCGTATCTAAAAAAATTTGCCTCATGATTGCTGGCTTGAGGAATGCACACCAAGGTTCGCAAGATAGTCAGCTCTATCGTTCTCAATATGCCCTGAATGCCCCTTAACCCACTGCCAAGTAATTTGTTCAGAGTTGAGGCTGTCTAGCCTAACCCAAAGGTCTTGATTTTTAACCGGCTGCTTATTACTTGATTTCCAACCATTTCTCTTCCAATTAATGATCCATTCGCTTATGCCTTTTTGCACATAGGTTGAATCAGTAAAAATCGTTACGTCTTGAATCCTATCTATCGATTCTATGGCCATTATCACCGCCATTAATTCCATACGGTTATTTGTTGTATTTTTTTCTCCGCCGTACAGTTCTTTATTTTCAGAACCATTAATAATGAGCGCACCCCACCCACCATCACCGGGATTACCTTTGCACGCCCCGTCTGTATAAACTTTAATCATCAATAGCCTTTAATTTATTTGGTACAGCTTTATCATGTTTCATTTTATTCCATTTAGGTCGTAATGGGGTAACTCCAACGACATCTTTTCTGGCAACAATAAAGTAAACATTGCCAAATAAAGGCAACCATCTCGCTCCAACGTCTTCAAAAAGTTTATGGTCAGAGGCATTGTCTGAAAATAATGGCTGGTAATCTACCATGCGGCCCTCTTCAACAGTAAAACCCTCTTCTTTTAGGATTTTTTGAGCAGCACTAAGCGAGATAAACTTTTGGTTCCATGGGGAAAAATTATCAAAACAAGTGAGGTTTCTTAGTCCTGCAAAACTAAATGGGTTGAAAGATAAAATAACCACTCTCCCTCCAGGAATAATAACTCTAAAAAATTCGGAAAAAAGAGCCTGAATGTTCCCGATTTTTTCTAACTGATGCTGACTAATAATCAAATCAATTGAGTCTTTTTCAAACGGGAGGTGCATGGAGCTACACACAATGTTTCTGTCAGGACCTTCCATCATTATGTGATGGTTCATACGCGTTTGTTTTAAAAGGTTCCTTCCTAAGGTGTGGGTTTGAAGCGAGAAATAACCAAATTTATCTTCCAAAAAATCACTCAGAATAGCCTCTTCAGCATTCAGTAATCTTTGTCCGTTTTTTGTATCAAACCATGTCATAAGTTATTAAATATATTTAAAATCATAGTAAACTTAAAGCCTGTATGCAGACTCACAATTCATCACATTCTAACACCTCGATCGTTCCAATTAAGGCATTTATGGATAACTATATCTGGCTCATTAAAGATTGCAGGAATGTTGCCATTGTTGATCCAGGAGATGCCAAGCCAGTAATTGATTATCTTAAGAGCAATGATCTTTATCCAAAAGCTATACTAATCACCCACAAACATTATGATCATATTGGTGGGGTAGTAGGCATAAAATTACAATATCCTGGGGTAAAAATTTATGGGCCAAAAATCTCTAGCTTTGATTTTGATTATACTGTGCTAGAAGAAGGAAGTACGCTATCTATCGAAGGTATAGATATCAAGCTTAATGTGTTAGAAACTCCCGGCCACACAGACGACCATATAGCCTATTATAACGATGAAGTTTTATTCTGTGGAGATACCCTATTTGCTTGCGGGTGCGGACGGCTTTTTGAGGGTACAGCTGAACAAATGTTCAATACATTGCAGAAATTTAAGAGTCTAAAGCCACACACGAGGGTTTATTGTGCACACGAATACACATTAGAAAATATTCGGTTTGCAATGACCTTAGATAAAGATAATACTCATTTAAATAAAAGATTTGATGAAGATAGGCTAAAATCGAACACACTACCCTCAACAATCGAAAAAGAGATGGCAACAAATCCTTTTCTGTTAGCAGAAAATTCCGAACAATTTAAAGTGATTAGGCTCAAAAAAGATGCATTTTAAACAAACAGTATGGCGCTTTATTGTGTTCAATTTAATAAATGCATTGCTGGCTACTAATGTTTATGCAATTACCAACGTTACAGGTGACCCCATAATTATCATCGAAGATGATACCCCTGAAAATGTAATTATATCGGATGATATTTTTCCCGCAAAGCCAGCAGAAAGTCTTTGGCCTAAAATAAATGCAGGCTATAAAATGTATACAAAGCCAAGTAAAAAAGGCTTAAAAAGAATAAAAAAATATGAAAATTGGTATAAAAAAAGGCCTGATTATATTGAGCGCATGATGGTTCGAGCAAATAAATACCTTTATTTTGTTTACCAAGAGGTTAAAAAAAGAAATATGCCCATGGAAATTGCTTTACTACCTATGATTGAAAGTGCTTACAATCCGCTGGCAAAATCTAAGGCAAAAGCAGTTGGTATGTGGCAGTTTATTCCATCAACGGGAAGGCTTTATGGCTTACAACAGGATTGGTGGAGAGATGAAAGAAAAAATGTTATTGAATCTACCGATTCAGCGCTAGATTACCTAGAAAGGCTTCACGACGAATTTGGGACTTGGGAGTTAGCTTTGGCTGCTTATAACGCAGGTGAAGGTCGTGTGGGTCGTACCCAGAAAAAAAATAAAAGGAATAAAAGGCCTACTGATTTTTATAGTTTAAATCTTCCTATGGAGACTAGAAATTACGTCCCCAAGCTTTTAGCGATAAGAAATATTATGCAAAACCCGGCTAAATACGGGATTGAACTCAAAGACATACCATTCCAACCTTACTTTGAGTCTGTGGTGGTTCCAGATGAAATTGATACTGAATTAGCTGCACGTCTTGCTGAAATATCTTTAGAGGAATTTCAGTTATTAAATGCTGAGCACAAAAGACCAATTATGAAGTCAGTTGAGGGGGCTCACTCTATTCTTCTTCCTGTAGGCGCGGTAACAACATTCAACAAAAATCTTTTTGCCCATGATCAACCCATTAGTAGCTGGAAAGTTTACAAACCCAAGAAGGGGGAAACGTTAAAACATGTAGCGAAAAAATTTAATATTGATTGGAGGGTATTGGCCAAAGTGAACCAACTTAGAAGTCAAAAAAGATTTGGTAAGCGGAATATTCTCCTGATTCCCAATACCAATGCTATAGGGACAAGCTTTCCAAGTAGCGGGGGAATTATTGACTACCATACGATAATTACTCATCGAGTAAAGTCCGGTGAAACACTAAGCCACATTTCCTCCCGATACAAGGTGGGCGTTAAGGCAATCATGGAATTTAATGAACTACCCTCTTCAAAAATAATCATAGGGGATATACTAGATATTCCAAAATAATATGACGCACCATCCATCTCACACTATTGCTAGAATAATAACGCTATTAATCCTAATATTTAATTTAATAAGTTGCTCGAATAATGAAGTAGAAACTATTGATTATAAAGACAGTTATAAGTTAGAGGGTGGAGGAAATTTAGTCAATGCTATGGTGGGAGAACCAAGTAACCTTATCGCCATGATCGCGGGTGATTCAGCATCTTCAGTTATTGCAGGAAATATTTTTAACTCGCTAATCAAATACGATGAAAAGTTAAATTATGCGCCTGAGCTTGCTGAAAAATGGGATGTTTCGCTGGATCAAAAAACTATAACCTTTACCTTAAAAGAAAACCTTTTTTGGGCTGACGGAACTCCTTTAACTAGTGAAGACGTTCTTTTTACCTGGAAATTAGTTACAGATCCGAACACAAGAACACCTTATGCATCTGACTATCTTTTGGTGAAAGAAGCTTCAGCACCAAATCCAAAAACTTTTGTTGTGACTTATGATGAGACTTATGCACCTGCAATTGATACATGGGCCTCTCTTCATATTCTACCAAAACATATTTTGAAAGATGAAGATATTAATAATACGTTTTTCTCAAGAAATCCTATTGGCTCAGGATATTATCAATTAGATCAATGGATAAGCGGACAGCAAGTAACGCTAAAAGCTAATACTAAAAGCTCTCAAGGCCCTGCAAATATAAAATACCTGACTTCACGAATCATACCTGACACATCATCTCAATTTCTTGAGCTAACGGCTGATAATATAGATCTAATGAATATTAACCCTATCCAGCATCAAAGAGTATTCCCCGCTCGTAAGGACTTGGAACAAAAAATTAACTTATATAAAGAGCTTGGTAATGGATATACCTACCTCGGTTTCAACCTTAAAAAAGAGCCTTTTAATGACATTAATGTTAGGCGTGCAATTAACTATGCAATCGATAAAGATGAGGTTATAAAAGGAGTCTTGTTAGGTCTTGGTGAGCCAGTAGCCAGTCCTTACAAGCCCGGTACGCGATGGAATAATGCCAATCTGTCACCCTACCCTTACGATCCTAACAAAGCGCTCTCATTATTGAAGGCTGCCGGATATCAAAAGAACCAATCTGGGTTATTTGAGAAAGATGGCAAAGTTTTAGGCTTCGAAATACTTACCAACCAAAATAAACAAAGAGAAATGACGGCAGTCCTTGTGCAAAGAAGATTAAAGGAAATAGGAATTGACGTGACTATCCGAGTTATTGAGTGGGCAAGCTTTATCAATCGATTCATCAAAACGGGAGACTTTAATGCAGTAGTATTAGGATGGAGTCTTTCGCTTGATCCAGACCAATACAATATTTGGCATTCTAGCCAACAGGGGCCTGGTCAGTTTAATTTTATTGGCTACAACAATAAAGAGGTAGATAAGCTCCTAGAGGACGGGAGAAAAGAACTTGACCCTAGTAAGCGACAAAAAATTTACCATAAGTTTTCTGAGCACCTATTAAGTGACTCTCCGATTGTTTACCTTTATGCAGGTTATGGCTTATCAGCTGTCAATAAAAGGGTTCAGGGTATAAAAACTCCTGCTCCCCCTGCAGGAATTTATCATAATAGTTATGACTGGTTTATACCTCAATCACTCAGAAGAAATGAGATGGCAAATTAAAAATGCTTAAATACCTAATTAAAAGAATACTGTGGATGTTTCCAATGTTAATTGGAATTAGCCTTATCTCGTTTTTTATTATGCATCTAGCTCCAGGTGATGTTACGTCAAATGAATCATCATTTAATCCCAAAGCATCAGAGGAGTCGAGGCAGAAGCTGAGAGAATTATACAATCTCGATAAACCGGTCATGGTTCAATATGGTTTGTGGTTAAAGCGTATAGTAAAGTTAGATTTTGGAAGGTCTTTTTCCTCCCATCAACGACCGGTGCTTTGGGAAGAAAAAGACAAGAACGGAAATATTACAAAGGGCTTAATTCAAGAGTCTTTGCCTATTACTTTATTAATAAATCTTTTAGGTATTTTTATTATTTTTTCTATATCTATTGTCTTGGGAACTGCCTCGGCAATAAAGCAAAATACTTGGGTCGATCGATCGATAACCCTATTCGTTTTTGTCGGCTTTGCCATACCTGGCTTTTGGCTTGCCCTACTCCTAATGTACTGGACTGGTGTGGCCAATCAATGGCTGCCAATATCAGGCCTTCATAGCCAAGGCTATTTATCACTTGATTTATTTTCACAAACTCTCGATCTACTTAAGCACCTTGTCTTACCAGTATTTGTTTCATCGCTCAGCGGTTTAGCTGGCATATCATTGTATGTAAGAAATGGTATGCTGGATGTATTGCATCAGGACTTTATAACAACAGCCCGATCAAAAGGGTTGAGTGAAAAAAAAGTAATATTTGTGCATGCCCTTAAAAATGCCATTCTCCCTCTAATAACTATTGTCGGATTATCCATACCTGGTTTAATCGGCGGATCCGTTATTGCCGAATCAATCTTTGCTATTCCTGGAATGGGTAAGTTATTTTATGATTCTGTTTTAATGCGAGATTTTCCAGTAATCATGGGAATACTTACTATCGGTTCAGTCTTAACTTTATTTGGTAATCTTCTAGCAGATCTTGGTTATGCATGGGCTGATCCACGAGTTCGTAAAGGTATTATAAAATGAGGAAAATCATTCGAAATCCTCTGGCCTTATCTGGATTAATCATTATTTTTTTGATTCTAGTTCTGGCTCTATTTGCGCCCATCATTGCCCCTTATGACCCGAATTTTATTGATATAGAGTCTATATTAATCGCTCCATCATTAAGCCATCTGATGGGTACTGATGGTCTTGGACGCGATGTATTTTCACGAATGCTCTTTGGCGCAAGAATTTCATTGCTGGTAGGTTTTGTTGCTGTAGGCATTGCTACTGCAATTGGAGTTATCCTTGGTTCAGTTGCTGGGTACTATAGGGGGTGGTTAGACTCACTAATCATGAGATTGGTAGACATTATGCTATCTATCCCATCTTTCTTTCTAATATTAGCGGTGATAGCATTTTTAACGCCATCTATATGGAATATTATGATTGTTATTGGATTGACTTCTTGGATGGGGGTTACCAGGCTAGTAAGAGCAGAGTTTTTTAGTCTAAGACAAAGAGAGTATGTAATGGCAGCGCAAACAATGGGTGCCAGTGATTTGAAAATCATTACGAAACACTTATTACCAAACAGTCTCACGCCTATTATTGTAAGCTCCGTTCTAGGCATAGCAAGCGCAGTTTTAGTTGAATCAGGATTAAGCTTTCTAGGACTTGGAGTTCAGGCACCAACAGCATCATGGGGTAATATACTCACAGATGGTAAGGAGTATATCCAGTTTGCATGGTGGCTTTCATTATTTCCGGGTATGGCTATTCTGCTTACAGTATTAGGTTATAATTTATTAGGGGAAGGGTTGCGTGATGCAATGGATCCTAAAAATAACAACTAATTATAGAAAGAAGACTAAAAATGGGATTTCTGAATGGTAAGAAAGTATTAATACTAGGATTGCTAAGTGACAGATCGATTGCTTACGGTATTGCTTCTGCAATGAAAGAGCAAGGTGCTGAGCTTGCATTCACCTATCAGATGGAAAAGCATCAAGGAAGAGTGGAAAAATTAGCATCAAACTTTGACTCTAAAATTGTACTGCCGTGCGACGTAGGAAGTGACTCACATATAAATGATTTATTTCCCAAGTTAAGTAAGTATTGGGATAAATTTGATATTTTGGTACATTCAGTGGCCTTTGTTCCTAAAGAAGCGCTGGCTGGCGATTTTGTCCAATCGACTACGAGAGAGAATTTTTCTATAGCTCATGACATAAGCTCATACAGCTTCACTGCACTAGCTAAAGCATCTCTACCTTACCTTAATGAAAATGCTAGCTTACTTACGGTTAGCTACCTTGGTGCAGAGAGAACAATGCCCAATTATAATGTTATGGGTTTAGCCAAAGCTAGCTTAGAAGCAAATGTTCGCTATATGTCGCACAGCCTTGGTAGTAAAGGCATCAGAGTTAATGCAGTTTCAGCAGGACCAATCAAAACCCTAGCTGCATCGGGGATTGCGAATTTTGACAAAATGATTGGTTACAATGAAAAACATGCTGCATTGAAAAGGAATGTCACGATTAATGAAGTAGGAAATGCTGCCGCTTTCTTGTGTAGCGATTTGGCTAGTGGAATTACTGGTGAAATTACCTATGTAGACGGTGGGATGAACATTACTGCAGCAGGGACTATTGATTAGAGCTTAAAACCTTGGGGTTGATCTTAATCTTTGCATCAGCCCTTAAATCGTCGATATAAGCAGCTTGTATAGCGCCTTTTAATGCCTTCTCGTATTCTTCTCTATACAAATCAACCGAAAGTTCATCAGTGACATCCTCATCCACTACATTATTGATTTTAATTACAAAAAATTCACCTTTAAGATCGTAAAAACCGGAATAAGCAGGTAATTCGCTTGTATCTATCTGAAAAATTTTCTTAACAAGCTGATCCGAAAGTCCTTGTTTGTCTATCCTGTCAATAACAAGCTCGTCAAACCATTCAACCTTCTTCTTCTTACTTTTTAAATCCTCAACCAACATGTTCCCGTCTTCAATTATTAGTTCTTGGCTTTTTCTTTCAATAATTAAATCAACAACTTGTTCTTTAATGTCATTTAACGGTTGTAAAGCTGATGGACTAAAATCAATAACACGCGCCGACACTAAATTATTTGGAGATACCTCAATAGCTAATGTGTTTGTTTTTGATTCAATAGACTCACTAGAAAATATTTCATTAGCAAAAGCATCGTTATTGAAAAATCTCTTTGCATCATCAAGGCTTAACCATTGGCTCTGCTGAACCTCTAATCCAAATTTTTGTGCCGCAACAGACAGATCTTCAGAATTCTCATACACGGTATTATTAAAATTTTCCGCATTAGTTGCGTATTGATCAAGGGCTTTCCCATAAAGAAGCTCTCCTTTGATTTGAGTCTTAATTTTGTCAAAACTAACTTGCTCGCCTTTAATATCCGTAAGCTTGATAATATGAAGGCCAAATTCTGTTTCCACCAACTCAGATAAACCATCAACTTTTAGTCCAAATACTGCATCTGCAAATGGTTTAACCATATCGTCACGGGAGAAAAAGCCAAGGTCACCTCCCTGCTTTGCTGATTCTGTATCTTGAGAAAGCTCTTTAACCTTGTTTTCAAAAATTTTAGGTGATTTTTTAATCTCATTTAGTGTTGTTTGAGCTAAATCTCTTATCCTGGCTTTTTCTTCGAAATCAATACCTGGCTGATATGCAAATAATATATGCTTGGCTCTTCTCTGCTGATTAGCTTCAAACTTACCCTTATTGGCATCAAAGAATTGCCTTGCCTCTTCATTTGATACAGAGATGGTTGGGACAATACCTGCTACTGAATAAATCAAAAACTCTATTTTAACTCTATCTGGCATAATAAAGTTTGATGTATTTTCATCGTAAAACTGCTTTACCTCATCGTCTGTTGGTTTAATTTTCTTTTTGTAGTCATCCAGCCTTATCTCATGCAGACTAATATCCCTCTTTTGGTACGCAAGGTTAACCAGTGGTTGTGTGATCTCATTGGGTACGTATATGAGGCGATTAATGCTATCTTTGGCCTGTTGGGTAGCCATTTGAGTGCGTATCCTATCCTCAAGCTTTTTTGGCGTTAAATTATTATACTGAACAATCTGATCGTATCGTTCCTGGGAAAATTTACCATTTTCTTGAAAATCAGGCATACCCACAATGTATGAACTTAGCTGCTCATTACTAATAACAAATCCATTTTTATCAATAGATTGATTCATAAGCTCTGTCGATATGAGATTGTCTAAAACAGCTTTTTTAAATTCAGGGGAGTCAAATAGAGCTGGGTCAGTGTTCGGGTCAGTCATTTGTTCACGGATCATTGCCTCGGTATTTTGATACTGTTGAGCAGAGATATCTACGCCATTAACTTTGGCAATGTATACATTTGACCCTACCGAGCTAAGATATGAGTCTATTCCAAACAAGGCGAAAGGAATAATTATGATTGCTAAAATTACTTTTGCTAATTTAGAATCAGTGCTATTTCTTATTTTATCTAACATAATTTTTATTACCTATTTTTAACTTCTAATTAACTTGACCGAGCTATTAAATAAAAGGTTCTTTCTCATATTAAAAAAGGCGAACTTTCATTCGCCTTAATTAAGTATTGGCGGAGTGGACGGGACTCGAACCCGCGACCCCCGGCGTGACAGGCCGGTATTCTAACCAACTGAACTACCACTCCATAATGGTGGGTGCTACAGGGGTCGAACCTGTGACATTCGCCTTGTAAGGGCGACGCTCTACCAGCTGAGCTAAGCACCCAAATTCCCCAGAATTTGAGCTCGCCATTTTACAATATACTTCTAAACAAAGCTAGCGAAAACCCTCTATATTTTTTAATGCGCGACCGTTTTATTCTCACGAACTAACTTTTTACCCTGGCTTCGTGGTTTAGCCTTCATGTCTTCACGGCTTTGTTGAGGCATTCTTGTTAAAGCAATTTCTAATACCTTGTCAATCCATTGGGTTGGAATAATTTCTAACTGACTCTTTATTTCATCAGGGATGTCAGCCAAATCCTTAGCGTTTTGCTCAGGAATAATAACTGTTTTAATGTTCCCCCTATGCGCAGCTAAAAGCTTTTCCTTTAATCCACCTATAGGTAAAACCTCTCCACGCAATGTGATTTCACCTGTCATAGCAACGTCAGACCTTACTGGTATACCTGTTAATGATGAAATGATTGCTGTGGTGATACCGATACCGGCACTTGGCCCATCTTTGGGGGTGGCTCCTTCAGGAAAATGAATGTGAATATCTTTTTTTTCATGAAAAAACTCATCAATACCTAGTCGTTTAGCTCGATTTCTAACCACACTTAATGCTGCATGAATTGATTCCTGCATAACATCACCAAGCTTTCCAGTAAGAATGGTTTTTCCTTTTCCTGGAAGCTCAACTGTCTCGATTGTCAAAAGCTCGCCTCCAACCTGTGTCCACGCCAAGCCAGTGACTTGACCTATTTGGTTCTTTTTGGCAGCCAAACCAATGTCATAAATCTTCACTCCCAGATAGTCGGCAATATTTTTATTGCTTACAACTATTTTTGTCGGTTTTTTCATTGATGCGATAGCTTTAACCACTTTTCGACAAATTTTAGCAATCTCTTGCTCCAATCGTCTTACTCCGGCTTCCCTAGTATAAAACTGCACAATATCTTTTACAGCTCTGTCCGTGATGTTAAGCTCCGACCTCTTAAGGCCGTTATTCTCAAATTGCTTAGGTATAAGGTATTTGTGTGCGATGCTAATCTTTTCCTGTTCGGTATAGCCAGCAAGTCTAATAATCTCCATTCGATCTAGTAATGGCTCAGGTATGTTCATAGAGTTGGCAGTAGCTACAAACATAACGTCTGATAAGTCATACTCTATTTCCGCATAATGATCTGTAAATGTGTGATTTTGTTCGGGGTCTAACACCTCTAATAAAGCCGAAGACGGGTCACCTCTAAAATCCTGACCCATTTTATCAACCTCATCAAGAAGGAATAAAGGGTTATTTGAGTTGACTTTAGTCATATTTTGTAAAATTTTTCCAGGCATAGAACCAATATAGGTTCTTCTGTGGCCCCTAATTTCAGCCTCATCTCTTACACCACCTAATGCCATACGAACAAATTTTCTGTTAATAGCTTTTGCAATACTTTGGCCTAAAGATGTTTTCCCTACTCCAGGAGGGCCGACAAGGCAAAGTATTGGGGCCTTGGACTTACCAACTCGATTTTGGACGGCTAAGTACTCTACGATGCGCTCTTTTACCTTTTCCAGGCCATAGTGATCTGCATCTAAATTGATTTCAGCATTATTTAGATCGTGGTTTATCTCAGATTTTTTGTTCCATGGAAGAGAAATAATGGTTTCTATATAGGTCCTAACAACAGAAGCTTCAGCAGACATTGGGGACATTAATTTTAGTTTTTTTAATTCTGACAAACACTTTTCTAACCCCTCCTCGCTCATGCCCGCATCTTTAATTTTTTGTTCAAGCTCTTCAAGCTCAGCATTTTCATCTTGCTCACCTAGCTCTTTTTGTATCGCTTTGACTTGTTCGTTGAGATAGTACTCTCTTTGTGACTTTTCCATCTGATTCTTAACTCTGCCGCGAATTTTTTTCTCGACCTGAAGTATATCAATTTCAGCTTCCATGATATTTAATAACAAATCTAGACGGGATCTTATGTCGAACGTTTCGAGTATGTTTTGTTTTTCTGAAAGCTTAAGCGTTAAGTTAGCTGCAATCGAATCAGCAAGCCTTCCTGGCTCAGTTATAGCTGTAAGTGAAGTAAGGATCTCTGGTGGGATTTTTTTGTTTAATTTCACATACTGATCAAATTGTGAAAAAACAGAACGCATAAAAGCCATGGTTTTTTTGTCTTTACGCTCTTTAATCGGAACCAGGCTGATATCAGCTGACCAATAACTACCTTTTTCATTAAATTTAATGACATTGGCTCTATCAAGACCTTCGACTAATACCTTAACGGTACCATCAGGTAGTTTTAACATCTGTAATATTGTTGCTACTGTACCAACCTTATATAAATCCTTGATAGCAGGCTCATCTTTGCTGGCATTTTTTTGCGCAACTAAAAAAATCTTTTTATCTCCATTGTTTGCTTTCTCAATAGCTTGTATTGATTTTTCTCGACCCACAAATAGCGGTATAACTAGTTGTGGGTAAACAACAACATCCCTTAAGGGAAGCATTGGTAAAAGTTGGTTGTCAGTGTCTTTTTTCATTAATTTTTTTTGATTTTTTAGTTATAGGTTAAGTTAAGTATGGTGATGTTTATAAAAATTACAAGGGTGTTGCAACGCTCATTTTACTTGCTGTTGCTTGTCCTTTTCAACAAAGATCATTAAGGGTTTGGTGTTATCTGTAATAACATTCCCGTCAATCACAACTTTTTCTAGATCTTTGGTTGTTGGTAATTCGAACATAGTTTCTTTGAGTGCAATTTCAAGTATGGAGCGAAGTCCGCGTGCACCAGACTTTCTTTCAAGTGCTTTTTCAGCAATAGCCTCTAATGCTTCGGGCCTAAAATCTAATTCTACCCCCTCAATGCGAAATAACTTTTTAAACTGCTTGGTGAGAGCGTTTTTAGGTTCAGTTAAAATTCTTATTAAAGCTTCTTTGTCTAAACTTTCCAGTGTCGTAATTACAGGGAGTCTCCCGATAAACTCAGGGATCAATCCAAACCTAATTAGATCTTCAGATTGAACATTCTTAACAACGTCGCCAAAAGCCTTTACGTCTGACTTTCCTTGAACTTCAGCACCAAAACCAATACTATTTTTTTCAGTTCTTTCTTTGATAATCTTTTCTAACCCATCAAAAGCTCCCCCACATATAAACAAAATATTGGTTGTATCAATTTGAACGAATTCTTGGTTAGGATGCTTACGACCGCCTTGGGGTGGAACTGAAGCAACTGTTCCCTCAATTAACTTTAAAAGGGCTTGTTGCACGCCTTCTCCAGATACATCTCTGGTTATTGATGGGTTGTCAGTTTTTCTTGAAATTTTGTCAACCTCATCAATATACACAATGCCTTTTTGTGCTTTATCTATATCGTAATCGCAGCGTTGGAGCAACTTCTGCATAATATTTTCTACGTCTTCGCCAACATAGCCAGCTTCAGTTAGAGTGGTTGCATCGGCCATCACAAAAGGTACTTGTAATAAATCTGCTAAAGTTTGCGCAAGAAGAGTCTTACCCGACCCCGTTGGTCCGATAAACAAAATATTGCTTTTTGAAATCTTCACATCGGACAGTTCATCCTTGTGATCTGACACTTGAAGTCTCTTATAATGATTGTAAACCGCTACTGCTAAACTTTTTTTTGCTTCTTCTTGTCCTATAACATGCTCATCTAACTTAAGAAAAAGTTCTTTTGGCTTCAGTAATGTAAGTTCATCTGAGGACGTTATTTCTGTATCACCTTCTTGTAACTCTTCCTTGATGATGTCATTACATAGCTCTACACATTCATCACATATAAATACCGAAGGCCCGGCTATAAGTTTCTTAACTTCACCCTGGTTTTTACCGCAGAATGAGCAAAGTAGAATTTTTTCTTGATCTTTATCAGACATGATATTGTTTTATTTAACGTCAGAGCGGCTGGAGATAACCTTATCTATTAATCCGTACTCCATAGCATCTTTAGCGCTCATAAAATTATCCCTATCCGTATCTTTTGAGACTTTTTCCAATGATTGGCCTGAGTGCTCTGCCATAATTTTATTTAGCTTTTCTTTGAGATATAAAATTTCCTTAGCGTGAATTTCTATATCGGATGCTTGCCCTTGAAAGCCACCTAATGGTTGGTGGATCATCACTCTAGAGTTAGGAAGGCTAAAACGCTTTTTAGCTGCACCAGCAGTGAGCAATAATGCCCCCATACTTGCAGCCTGGCCGATACATAACGTACTGATATCAGGCTTAATAAACTGCATTGTGTCATAAATAGCCATGCCAGCCGTTACTGACCCTCCTGGCGAATTTATATAAAGAGAAATATCTTTGTCTGGATTTTCAGCCTCAAGGAATAGAAGTTGAGCAACTACGACATTCGCAGTCATATCGTCTACAGGACCAACCAAAAAAACCACACGCTCTTTTAAAAGTCTTGAATATATGTCATATGATCGCTCTCCTCTTCCACTTTGTTCAACAACCATAGGAATATAGCCAAGATTATTTGCTGAGAAAGTGCTAATTGATTGAGTCATAAGTTTTGGATGTCCTTTGGTTTTAATTGAATTGACCTGCCAAAACCAAATCTAGTTCTATTTTTTTTGTTTCTTTTTTACATTGACCAACAAACCAATCAACGACATTGTCTTCGGTAGCCAATGATTTTGGCTCATCAAGCCTTTTTTCATCTTCGTAAAACCATTTGATGGCTTGAGCTGAATCATCATAATTCGATGAAAACTCTTCAACTTTTGCTTTAATCTGTTCTGCATTTGCCTGAAGTGAATGAGTATCAACGATCTTGCCTAAGATAATTCTTAGTTTGCAGGCTGTCTTTGCATTTTCTTCAAACATTGAAGGCTCTAACTTAATATCTTTTGGATCCATACCTTGTCTTTGAAGGTTTTGGTAAGTGCTTTGCGCTAATCTGTTAACTTCGCCTCCTACCAGTGCCTTAGGAAGATCAAAACTATGACCCTCTACCAATGCGGTAAATACTTGCTGTTTCAGGTTGGCTTTGGTTCTTCTGTCTGATTCTTGTTCAAGAGACTTTTTTATCTCTTCATTCATTTTTTTAAGGTCGCCATCAGCAACTCCTAGACTTTTAGCAAAGTCTTCATCTATTTTAGGTAGCGTGGGTTCTTGAACTTCTTTAAGCGTAACAACATACTCCACATCTTTACCAGCTAGCTCTTTTGGTTCATGAGTTTTAGGATATTTTACTGTAAAAGCTTTCGTTTCTCCTGCCTTTAAACCGACCAATGCAGTATCAAATCCTTTGACACGGCTGGGATCTCCCATAATAAATTCTAATGGCTCCGTACCTGATGACTCAGCAACCTTTCCATCAATGGCTGATTGCATAAGTGCCATGACTTTATCTTCCATTTTTGACGCACGAGCTACCTTATTATAAACAGCTCGTTGTTTAGCAATCACATCAATTGTTTTTTTTACGTCAGCGGCTGAAATGGCAGTTTCGTATTGAGTTATTTTTTGTTTTTTTAAATCAGTAAGCTTAAATTCTGGGAAAACTTCGAATGTCGCTGTAAATTCAAAATCTGCATTTACTTTATCAAGTGGTTCGTGTCGTATATCTGGCATTCCTGCAACACGTAAATTATTTTCTTGAACAATCTCTCCAAATTTACTTTCAATGGCTTTTGAATAAATCTCACCTCTAACATCGCCACCATGCTGTTGTTCAACAATTTTCATTGGCACCTTTCCAGGCCGATAACCTTTAAAGCGTGCAGTTTTAAGAATTTGTTGAAGTCTTTGGGTTATTTCATTTTGAAAAGAGGCGATTGGAACCATCGCTTTTACTCTTCTTTCTATACCACTTATCTTTTCAACTACTTCAGCCATATTAATTTCCTAGGTAAATAATGGTGCGAAAGGAGAGACTCGAACTCTCACGCCTTGCGGCGCTGGAACCTAAATCCAGTGCGTCTACCAATTCCGCCACTCTCGCAAATTCAAAAATTTTCAATCGCGTATTATATCAGCATACTTATTATACGTAAGGAATAATTCTATGTATTTTTAATCTCACAATTAGCATGTATTCATTTAAAATGATCTTATTATGACAACTATTATTAATCACAATTCTCCGCAAACTACTTTAAGAATTTAACTTCATGCGCAATACAAGCTTACTTCTTTTTATTTTATTCCTTATTGGATGCGCAGCAATTCCATATGAGGAATCAAAAGTTGAGATTATTAATGTTAATCAAGAAATAATTCAGCTCGATATATTCGACAGCCAATTCGAAAAATTTCTTAAGTCTCAAGGCTACTCTACCCTTGACCTTCCTCTTAAGCAATGGAGTTTACAAGAGTTATTATTAGCTCAGTTATTTTTTAATTATGAAATAAAAAATGCTAAAGCTTCTCTTGCTTGGGTTAAGTCTGACGAAAGTATCGCCCTTCTCTACCCCCCTTCATCCATTGGCATAGAAATAGGTAGAGGGGATAGTAATCAAGAAATATCCCAAAATATTTTTGGTGGTGGTTTTAACTTTACGTTTGAAAGTGCGGGTAAGCGCCTTATAAGACACGAAATTGCTTTTAATAAATCTCAGGCTGCATCCTTGCAATACGAAATTAAAATATGGGATGCTCGCTCTAAACTGATGGATCTAGTAGTAGATTTTCTTGAACGGCAGGATCTTATTAAGATAACTAAAGAAGAATTACGATTAAAACACTCTATCTTGCAAATGATAAAGAAAAGGGTGGACGCGGGTATTTTATCCCAAGTAGAGCATGACAGGACTTCCTTAGAGTTAAGTAGAATCAACCAGACATTACTTAACCATCAATACGAACAGGAGTCTGTAAAAAGTAAAATTGCTACAAGTGTTGGGCTTTCCTTAGAAAAATTTAATCTCATTCCTATAGATACTACAAAAATTAAAGGGGTATTTAATAGATTCTCGAATGACTTTATAAATGCGAACGGATTAAGAGACATTCAGTACAAGGCAACAACCAACAGCAAAATCCTTCGATTGCTGTTGGCGAATTATGCAATAGCAGAATCTAGTTTGAAGTATGAGATTGCTAAGCAGTATCCTGATTTTAACTTTACTCCGGCGTACACCTACGATCTAGGTAATTACATATGGAATATTGGTATTGGGGCTGTTATTGGTTCCGCTGATAGGAATAAAGCATACATAAATAAGGCAAAAAAACTCAGGGAGTCAGAAGCAACAAAGATTCTTTCATATCAAATTGAAATTATAAATTCAGCAGAGAGATTATTAGATGATTTTCATTATGGCCTAGCTCTTAAAAAGGATATGGAAAAGATGCAGGAAACAAAAAATAAATTAAAAAAACAACTGTTAAAACGCTTTGATAATGGGATTTTAGATAGATTGGAGTTAGAATTAGAGTTAATTAAGTTTAACGAAATTGAAAGAAATTATCATAAAGCACTTTACGATGTCATAAGGCAGGGATTAGCTGCAGAATCGACAATACAAGAGCCTATATATACTAAACAGGTTTACTAAGAAATTAACATAATGAAAAATAAATCACTTATTATTATTGTAATTCAAGCCGTCATGATTGTTATGTTGGTATGGATTATTTTAATTCTAGGGAGGGATGAATTCATTGAAGAGGAGCTGGATAACGACGAAGGAGTTATTGTTGACTACACTCGCTCTATTGATGACTTAACATACGTTACCCTTCCCTTGGCAGTTGAAAAAAACAGTGGGATTACAACAATTCCGATTCAGTCATCAACAAAATCCTACGATTATTCTAGCTATGGCGAAGTGATGAGCTTGTCAGATCTATTTCTGAAAAAAAATAAACTTGAGAATCTACTCAGAAATAAAAATAAAATCAACGCCCAATTAGAAGAGGAGTTAGAGCATCTTAAAAAGCTGATAATACTTAACCAAGATGACAAAAATATTGCTGATTCAATAATTCATGAAAAAGAAATAGATATCAGTAACCTCAAAAATGATCTTGGAGTGATTCAAAATGATATAAGCAATACTTTAATTAATACAGAGCATCATTGGGGCCCCTACTTTGCAGAGCTAATTTCCCAAACGGGACAACAAGCATCATCGCCAATACTCAATAATAAGCATCGGCTAATAAAAATTACGATACCATCGGTAAATCTTCATAAAGTTCCACCAAGAAAGATTGATGTATACCTTTCTTCTAATGAAAAAATTTCTTATGTCTCAACCTTTGTATCAAAAGCCCCCAATTCTGACGAGTCACTTCAAGGGAAGAGCTTTTATTATGAGGTAGGAAATACCGAATTGAATATTGGGGAAAGAATTAAAGCTAATATAAAAGATACTGCTAATAAAGCAGCGATCACTAGCCTTTTTATTCCTAGAAACTCAGTAGTATGGAGCAATGGTAAGCCCTGGATATTTATAAAAGTAAATGACGGAGAATTCCTCCGCAAACCACTTATCAAACCAATTGAGACAAGCGCGGGATGGCTTGTAGAGGAAGGCCCATTCATGGCGGACGAACTTTTGGTGACTGATGGGGCCCAATTATTACTTTCGGAAGAGTTCAAGTATCAAATAAAAAATGAAAATGAGGACTAGCTCATGATGGGGCAACTTATCCGATTTTCTATTCGGTACCCTGGGGTCATTATTAGCCTTTCACTTCTAGTTATTGCTTACGGCATTTACCAAATAAAACAAAGCCCCCTTAATGTCTTTCCCGAATTTTCACCCACACAAGTAATTATCCAAACAGAATCACCTGGATTTTCATCTGATCTAGTTGAGTCCTTAGTGACTAATCCGATTGAACAAGCTATTTCAGGAACTATTGGCATCAATCATATACGATCGCAATCAATTCCTGGCTTATCTGTCGTTACCGTTATCTTTGATGAAGGTACAGATATCTTTAAAAATAGGCAGTCTATATCTGAAAAATTATCAAACCTTTATAGGCTAATGCCAGATGGTATTATTCCCACAATCGCCCCACTCACATCATCAGCCTCAAGTGTTCTAGGTATTGGTATTACATCTAATAAGAGAACTAAAATAGAACTCAGAACGATTGCCGAGAATATTATTATTCCGCATTTGATGGCTGTTCCAGGAGTAGCTGATGTAAATAGGTTTGGTGGTGAAGTTGCACAATTACAAATTGAGGTGATAGCTGACAAACTGTATGAGCATAATGTCAATCTAAAACAAGTTTTTACTTCAATTGAAATGTCTTCAGGTCAGGTGGGGGGCGGTTTTATTGAAAACAACAATCAAAGAATTATTATTAATGCTAGCGCTCAATCAACCTCAATAAAGGAGCTTCTCCAGCTTCCAATAATCAATAGCAAGGGTAATGTAGTTCGCATTAAAGATGTAGCAACAGTCAGTGAAAGTAAGGCTCCTTCAATTAGTGCAGTGTCTATTAATGAAAAAGATGGAGTTTACCTCTCGGTTCAAGGCCAGCTTGGATCTAATACATACAAGCTAACAAAACAACTAGAGGAAGCGTTAGAGACCCTTCGGCCTGTCCTAAAGAAAGAGGCAGTTGAACTATTCCCTGATTTATTTAAACCAGCAAACTTTATTGACGCCTCAATAAAAGGATTAAGGCTTGATATATTAATTGGTGCAATTATGGTTATATCCATACTGTATCTTTTTTTATTCAATATAAAAACCGCCTTCATTTCTGCTGTTGCAATTCCAGCATCTTTATTATCAGCGATATGTGTGATGAGTTATTTTAATCTAGGGTTGAATGTGATGGTCCTTAGCGGCCTTGCTATTGCCTTAGGTGAAGTCGTAGATGACGCCATCATTGATGTAGAAAATATTTTTCGCCGACTTCGACAAAATAAACAACTTAGTAAACCGCTCCCAATTTATCAGGTAGTTTTTAATGCATCGATGGAGGTAAGGAAGTCTGTTGTATTTGCAACCATCATTATAGTCCTTGTATTTCTTCCTCTTTTATCAATGTCAGGCGTTGCAGGAAAATTGTTTGGGCCTCTAGGTATTGCATACATTACATCGATAATTGCATCATTATTTGTAGCGTTAACAGTCACTCCAGCGCTTTGCTTTCTTATGCTCGGAAAAACATTTATTAAAAGTGAGGACTCTCCGATAATCGCTTTAATTAAAAAATATTATGAAAAAACCTTAAGAAAGATTGAGGGAAAATCAAGCTCCATACTGCTTATTTCATTTTTATTGATAGCAATTGGGCTATCTTTTCTTCCTTTCTTCAAGACTCAATTCATACCCCCGCTTCACGAAGGGCACTATATTATGCATATGACGGCATACCCTGGTACATCTGAAAAAGAGTCTATAAGGATTGGGAATTTAGTGACTAAAAAAATTCGCAAAATAGGTGGCGTTAAGTCTGTAGCTCAATGGGTTGGGAGGTCGCCAATGGGTGCAGATACTTTTGGCACACATTACAGTGAATTCGAAATTGAATTAGATGCTTTAGATGGGCCTAGTCAGAAACAGATTTTAGATCAAATAAATACCATCGTTAATGGCAATATCACTGGGGTGGAGGAGAAAAATAATCAAGGGGGATTTGTTGGCGTTAATTTTGCTATCAATACCTTTTTGACAGAAAGAATTGAAGAAACGATCTCCGGATATAACGCGTCGGTTGTAGTTAATGTTTACGGAAATGATTTAGATGCTTTGGATCAAGATGGGCAAAATATTGCCCGTATTTTAGAGAGCATAAAAGGGTCTAAAGATATTACCCTCCAGTCACCTCCTGGAAACCCCCAGGTTAAAATAAGGCTAAGACCAGAAATTATTGCTCAGCTAGGCATTATGAATGCAGATATTTTGGACACCATTAGGGCTGCATACGAGGGTTATACCGCTAGTTATATTTATGAAGGCATTAATAAAAAACCTGTAGTAGTAACTTTTGAAAGGAAATATCGTGAAGATATTGCAAATATCCGCAAGCTACCGATAAGAGGGGTGAATGATAAAATCTATATGCTGTCTGATGTTGCTGACATTAACCAAGAAAACGGAAGATCCAAAATTCTTCATCAGAATGGTAAGCGAGTGCAAACAATCACTGCCAACATCTCTAATCGAGATATTGATTCATTTAATCAAGAACTAAAAGAAAAGCTCAATAAGGCAAATCTTAGAGGTGGTAACTACCTTGAGATTACAGGATCAGCAGAAGAAAATGCTAGGTCCCGTGAAGAGCTAATCACACATTCATTTTTAGCTGGCTCAGCAGTATTGCTCATGCTATTTATTGCATTTGGATCATTGCGTAACTTAGTGATAACAATTCTTAACCTTCCTTTCGCGCTTATTGGCGGGGTAATTGCCGCATCTATATATGGCGGATGGTTGTCAATTGGTTCTATGGTTGGTTTCGTTACCCTTTTTGGTATCACCTTAAGAAATTCAATAATGTTAATCTCCCATTACCAGCATTTAATAGAGAATGAGAATCTAAAATGGAACCTTGAAACTTGCGTCAAAGGAGCTAAAGAGCGACTCCCTTCAATACTTATGACTGCATTGGTTGCTGGCCTAGCACTTCTCCCTATAGCTATGGGATCAGATCAGCCTGGAAAAGAAATAGAAGGACCGATGGCCACAATCATTATTGGAGGCTTGTTTACTTCAACCATACTTAACCTCTTAATACTCCCAACTGTGTTGCTAAATTACGGAGAGTTCAAAAAGCGTATTTTTTAAGTTTTATTTAGCAATATATCGATGCTCTGATCCTAAGGGATTACCTTCTAAACTACCATCATCTTTAGATGGATCCCAGTTAATTAAATCATCAATCTTTTTTGCTAGAGCAATATCTTTTTGAGAAATTCCACCCACATCATGCGTTGACAGAAAAACTGTGATTGAGGAAAAGCTTAATAAAATATCAGGATGATGCCATGCTCTTTCTGCAATATGACCAATCGCATTAGCAAGCATCATCACACCCTTCCAGTTGTACATAGGTATTATTTTTTTAATCCTAGATCCGTCAATAATCCAACCATCCAGATCAAGGAGTGCGCTGTTAATATCTTTATCATTAAGCTTCATTATTTTCCTTAAAAAATAAAATTGTTTTTTTAATGTTTTTTACTTTATCTTCAATTTCCGCATATTCATCATCAAGGTTTGATTCAATGGTTAGGCCACCTCCCGAATAAAAATGGAGTGCATCGTTTTTTCTTATGATGCTCCTAATACTGATATTACTATCTAATCGATCATTAAAACTAAAATACGCAACACTTCCACAGTAAAAATCACGGGCATGCTCCTCTAATTCGTCAATAATTTCCATTGCTCTTTTTTTTGGGGCGCCAGTTATTGATCCGCCAGGGAATGCTTTGTCAAATAGTTTAAATATATTAGATTCATTTTTTAATATACCTGAAACTGAACTTACCAAATGATGGACATTGGGGTAGGATTCGATAGTAAACAGTTCATCGACCTTTACACTCCCACTAAGACAATTTACACCTAAATCATTTCTAAGAAGATCGACTATCATTAGATTTTCTGACTTATCCTTGGAGCTATGTTTAAGCAAATTAAGTGCCTTACTATCTTCGTGCTGATTGGACCCTCTGGCCTTTGTTCCTTTTATTGGTCGCGTTGATACAAAGCCATCAGTGGACTTCAAGAACCTCTCTGGTGAGCCTGAAAGCAGCTCAAATTGGTCAAAAGAAAGGTATGCCATAAACGGTGATTGATTAATTTTTCTAAATTTCTTATAAAAATTCCATGAATCACCTTTAACTTTGACCTCATATTTTTTTGAGATGTTTACTTGATAACAATCACCTTGCTTCAAATAATCTTTAACAGCATTAAATTGCCTAGCGTAGGATGGAAGATCGGCAGATTCAGTGATGCTTGATTCAACCGTAAATATCTCCTTTTTTTGTTTCTTATTATTTGTGAGGCTGACCTGCACCTCATCAATTAATTGCTGTGTTTGCTCTTGAAATAAAGGGGAGACAATAACGGATTTTTTTTCATGATGATCAACAATAATCGCCCAGTCATAAATACCAAAATGCATAGATGGAATAATATTAATTTTTTTTGACTGCGTACCATGGTTGTAAGACAGATAACCCAATGCTCCGCCTACAAACGGAAGATCAACATCGCTACATTTATATTTTTCCATAAGGAGCTGCAGTAGCTCAAGGGGATTACCCTTATAATTGCTTGATCCAGCATCTTTGCCTTCGATAGAGATAACACCATCGTTAGATATGATTGTAGTAAAAGGGTTGGCGGTGATAATGTCAAAACGTGCTAATGCACTATGCTCTCTTCCACTCTGAAAAGCACTGTCTAAAAAAACAGGCCATTTTAAATGACGAATACCTTCATAGTAATGCGTACCGTCATCATGGTAGGGAATTTCAATTTTAAGCATATAAACACTTTAATTTAACTTATCGTCATCTAATTATGAGTGATAGATGAAGAAAATTGTTTGCAATGAATAAAAAAGGGCACCAATGTGCCCTTTTTTAAGGCTTAAAAGTAGATTACTCTAAATTTGCATGAATAGCTCGCATACCCTCTTCCGTGAGGTCCTTATCAAATACAATTTCACCGATAACAGCCTCTAGATAAACTAGAGTTGATAGCTCAAATGCTGTACCCATGGGTAACCCTTTCGTTAATGGAAAGCTGTTATCGTTTCCAACCTGGACTGTATAGTCTGCTAAATCAGACATAGCAGAAGATGCTTTCATTGAGATTACAATAATCTTTGCGCCTTTTGCTTTAGCAGTTTCAAGCATTGGGAGTAAAGTCTTAGTTCCACCTGAGCCAGATATAACGATTAATAAATCACCAGGCACAATAGCAGGAGTAACAATCTCACCTGGCATATTTACCTGATAACCGCAATGAACAAGCCTCATTGCAAAAAAACGTGCGACTAACAAAGAACGCCCTGCCCCACCAACAAAAATTCGGCCTGATTCTTCAATCAATTGCTTTAAATTAACAGCGTGGTCCTTGCTTGTTGCGGCGAGAACGGTTGCTATCTTATCTGTTATTAACTTTTGCGTATCCATAATATATCCTTAAATTAAATTTCTATCATACCAAAAAAAAACCCGAGCAATTAAGTCGGGTTTTTTAAATAAAACAAACTAATACTTGCTAATTAGTGAGCAATAGCTGTGATTTCAGCAGCAGATGCAGCAGGATCAGCAGCACCGTAAATTGCAGCACCAGCAACAATAATTGCAGCACCGGCATCTTTCACTTGTTGAGCTGTAGCAGCTTTAACACCACCAGCAACAGAAATTTTAGCGCCTGTGTTTAAAGCAGCAATAGCAGCTAAATCAGCAAATGGAGTATGTCCAGCAGCTTGAGCATCAAGACCAGTGTGAACACCGATGATTTGTGCACCAGCAGCAACTGCCTCTTTTGCTAGGCTTTCTTTGTCCGCAACGTTGATCATGTCAACTTGAACTTCTTTGCCATATTTCTTAGCAGCAGCGATAACGCCCTTAATTGTTGCAATTCCAGAAGCACCTAGAACTGTACAGATATCAGCACCAGCTTTATAGAAAGGCTCTGATTCATATTCACCAGCATCCATTGTTTTAAGGTCAACAAGGATTAGGTTGTTAGGGAATTTTGCTTTTAGTGTTTCTAGAAGTTTGATACCGTTATGCTTAATGCATGGTGTACCAATTTCAAGAATGTCAACATGAGGAGCAACTAATTCAGCTAATGCAACTGTTGCGTCAAAATCTAATGAATCTAATGCCATTTGAGTTAATGCCATGGTTCTAATCTCCAAAACTTATTAATAAATTGTCTACCTAAAAGCGTCTCGCTCAAATTTGAATTCGCTCGACACATTTTTAATTGCAGACCGCAGATAATATAGGCTGAATGAATGATTGTCAAACTATTCAGCCTCATAAATATTAAAGTTTTGCGCTTAACGCAGCCTCTAATTTGTTTTGATCTATGATGAAATTACGAATACCTTCAGAAAGTTTCTCTGTAGCCATTGCATCTTCATTATGATCAAATCTAAACTGATCTTCCTCTAATTTAGCAGGTTTCTCTTTTGTTGCGCCGCCATCCTTAAGGAATTGAGGTAAATCACCCTCAGTCTTAGCTAATTCTTCAATTAGTGATGGGCCTATAGTTAAACGATCGCAGCCTGCCAACGCAGTTATTTCACCGATATTTCTGAAAGATGCTCCCATAACTACTGTTTTAAAGCCATGCTCTTTGTACCAGCTATAAATATTTCTAACAGAAACTACTCCAGGATCTGTTTCAGATGTGTATTCTTCACCTGTTTTAGCTTTATACCAATCAAGAATACGGCCCACAAATGGAGAAATCAAAAATACGCCTGCTTCTGCGCATGCCCTTGCTTGAGCAAAGCTAAACAAGAGCGTTAGATTGCAGTTAATTCCCTCTTTTTCTAATATTTCTCCGGCTTTTATGCCTTCCCATGTTGAAGCTAACTTGATCAATACTCTCTCATTGGGAATACCAGCTTCATTGTATAAAGCCATAAGCTTTTTACCTTTGGCTACCATTTTATCTATATTGAAAGAAAGGCTCGCATCAACCTCAGTAGATATGCGACCAGGAATATGATTTAAAATCTCAAGACCAACCAATACAGACAGTTTGTCTGCAGCATCTTCGATCTGTTGATCTTTGTCAGAGCTTTGTGCTTTAGCGTAGGCGATTGCCTCAATAATCATTGGTTCACATTGCGGTAGTGTACTCGCCTTAAGTAACAAGGATGGGTTGGTTGTGGCGTCAACAGGCTTAAGGGTTTTAATTGCTTCCACTTCGCCTGTATCTGCAACAATGGTTGTTATCTCTTTCAATTGATCCAATAATGTCGCCATAAGTTATTTCTCCGTGTTTAATGTTAAATGCACTCTTAAATTTAATTCAAGAGGCACATTTTACCAACATTAAATTAATATCTCCAAATTTTCTTAGCATTAAACTTATTAAATTAACTTTTTGCGTGTGTTGGTTTTATTTATATAACTTAATGACAATGCGCATCATATTTGGCAGAATTACGTTTTACCTAAATTTATGATACTAACCCGATCAAGCTGGGCACATTAATACACTATAAAGATTAAGGAATATATCTAATGACCGCATATGTAATCCCTTTTGAAAGTCTAAGAAATTCTGACGTAGGTTCTGTTGGAGGGAAAAATGCCTCACTTGGTGAGATGATTTCCCAACTTAATGCAAAGGGCGTTCGAGTGCCGACTGGCTTTGCAACCACTGCTAAAGCATTCAACGAATTCCTTGAGCATAATGCTCTTGGGAAAAAAATTGAATCTGAATTAGAAGGCTTAGATATTAATGACGTTACTGCCCTAGCCGTTAGTGGAAAAATGATTCGAGAATGGATTATTAGCACTCCTTTCCCTGATGGTTTAAATCAGGCAATTGACATTCAGTATCAAGAACTTACTACCAAGTCAGCTGAAGGAACTACTTTTGCTGTCCGGTCTTCTGCCACAGCAGAGGATCTTCCTGATGCGTCCTTCGCAGGACAGCAAGAAAGCTTTTTGAATATTCAAGGCATTAATAATATCAAGCATGCAATTAAAGAGGTATTCGCATCACTTTACAATGATAGGGCTATATCGTATCGCGTGCATAAAGGCTTTATTCATGCGGATGTTGCCATTTCAGCTGGGGTTCAGCAAATGGTCAGAAGTGATATGGGGAGTGCTGGGGTGATGTTCACTATTGATACGGAATCCGGCTTCAAAGATGTCGTATTTATAACATCCTCCTACGGTCTTGGTGAAACTGTTGTTCAAGGATCAGTAAATCCTGATGAATTTTATGTGCATAAGCCTCTGTTGGCAAAAAATAAATCGGCAATTGTAAGAAAATCTATAGGGTCTAAAAAAATTAAAATGATCTTTAGTGAGGATACTAAAGCTGGTCTCAGTACAAAAACTGTCGACGTTGCAGAGGATCAGGCCAATACTTTCAGTATTAATGATGACGATATTATTGAATTAGCAAAATATGCTATGACTATTGAATCCCATTATCAATGTCCAATGGATATTGAATGGGGAAAAAATGGTATCGATGGAAAAATTTATATACTTCAAGCTCGACCTGAGACCGTAAAATCTCAAACCAAAAATGTAACAGAAACCTATAAGTTGTTAGAAACAGGTAAGGCAATTGTTGCTGGGCGAGCAGTCACACAAAAAATTGGTCAAGGCCCAGTTCGCGTAGTAAGTGATCCTTCCGAGATGCATACCGTTCAGCCTGGCGATGTTTTGGTGGCAGATATGACTGATCCTAATTGGGAGCCGGTAATGAAAAGAGCGTCGGCCCTTGTAACTAACCGAGGTGGCAGGACTTGTCATGCAGCAATCATTGCTCGAGAACTGGGCATTCCTGCCATCGTGGGAAGTGTTAATGCCACCGAACTCTTGAAAGACGGCGACATAGTTACCGTTTCATGCTCTGAGGGAGAGACCGGAATCGTATATCAAGGTGAGCTTCAATATGAAGTCACTACCCAGGAAGATGGAGACCTAAAAGACCCTCCCGTAAAAATGATGATGAATGTAGGTAGTCCTGATATGGCCTTTACATTTGCCCAAATACCCAACAATGGAGTTGGCCTTGCTAGGCTAGAATTTGTTATCAACAATATGATCGGCATACACCCAAAAGCTATACTCAACTATAAGGCGATGCCCTCTGATGTCCAAAAAGCTATTGATCATCGATCCAGGGGTTATGCCAATCCAATACAATTTTATATCGATAAGGTAGCCGAAGGGGTTGCTACGATTGCAGCAGCTTTTTATCCCAACCCCGTCATTGTAAGGACCTCCGATTTTAAATCTAACGAATATAAGAAGCTGGTTGCTGGTGATATTTATGAGCCTGATGAGGAAAACCCTATGATTGGCTTTAGAGGTGCCGCTCGGTACATATCGGATGAGTTTAAAGAGTGCTTTGCATTAGAGTGTCAAGCTATGCTCAAAGTAAGGAATGAACTTGGGCTTACCAATGTAGAACTAATGATTCCGTTCGTAAGAACCTTAAATGAGGCTAAATCAGTAATCGAGATTATGGGGCAACATGGGCTTAAACGAGGGGTGGATGGGCTAAAAATTATTATGATGTGTGAAGTGCCTTCTAATGCGATTATTGCCGATGATTTCTTGGAGTATTTTGATGGATTCTCCATTGGTTCGAATGACCTCACTCAACTTACCTTAGGGACTGATCGTGATTCAGGCATTCTTGCTGACGGCTTTGATGAGCGAGACCCAGCAGTAATTAAACTTATTGAAATGGCCATTGCATCCGCTAAAAAGAAAGGCAAGTATGTCGGTATCTGTGGTCAAGGGCCATCAGATCACCCCGATTTTGCTGCATGGCTTGTGAAACAAGGTATAACCTCCCTATCATTGAATCCAGATACCGTTATTAGTACCTGGAAACGCCTAACTAAGTCATAACACAATTTATGGCAACGAATAAAAGGATCGCTTTTTTTATATCAGATGGAACCGGTATTACCGCGGGATCACTTGGTGGACTTCTAGCTCATTTCCCTGAAACAGATTTTGAACAAATAAGAATTCCATTTACCAACGATATCAATAAAATTGAAGACGCTCAAAAACGGCTCGCTAATGCGAAACTCATGAGCGGCTTAAGGCCAATTGTTATCATGTCAATTGGTGACTCAAATTTACGTAACGAGCTTAAGCAAGTAGATGCTTTTTATATTGATTTATTTGAATCCTTCTTACACCCTCTGGGTGAGGAGCTTAACGAAAAACCTTTGACACGACCCGGCGTTTCTCACAGTATTACTGGAAGTAATTACGGCAATCGGATGGAAGCCATTAATTTTGCGCTAGGTCATGACGATGGTATGACGCACAGCGGCCTAAACCAAGCACAGGTTATCTTAGTGGGTGTTTCTCGTTGCGGAAAAACTCCGACCAGCATTTATCTAGCCATGCAATTTGGTATTAAGGCAGCAAACTACCCTCTCATACCAGAAGACTTTCAAAGAGGAACCATGCCGCCCATCTTAGATGGATATTTAGATAAAATCTTTGGCTTAACTATAAAGCCGGAAAGATTGCATTCCCTTAGGACTGAACGGAGACCAGACAGTCATTATGCGTCATTAGCAAATTGTCGCGAGGAGATTGGCTTGGCCGAGGCTTTAATGAGAAATATGGGTATTCCAACAGCAGACTCCACTTCTCGGTCCGTTGAAGAACTGTCCGCTATTATTATTCAAAAAATAAAAACCTAGTCCTTAAAATAAGGTTTAAGAAGTCCCAACATTTTTTCAGAATCAGGCTGAACAATACTTGAAAAGACATGGATATCATCCGCTCCAGGCATTACCACAAATTTATAAAAATTCCACATAGGGGCCTTCCCGGTTTTGTCATATAGGTACTGATAAATTGGGTTAGCATTTTTACCGATAACGCTAGACTTACTCATCATGGGAAATTCTACTGCGTACGTTAGCTTACAAAACTCTTGAATTTCTTTGTCGGTACTCAGCTCTTGGTTAAAGTCATTGGATGGGAACCCTACAACGGTAATATCCTTTTTATGTGCTTTATAGAGCGATTCTAGCCCTTCAAATTGTGAAGTAAATCCACATTTACTTGCAGTATTAACAAAAATAATCGGTTTATCTTGGTGCTCACATAAATCGAATTTTTCTCCCTGAAGTGTTACTAAATCTTTTTTATAAAAGTCCATGCAAGCCCCAAAGGATAGTGAAGGAATAAAGAATAATAATGAGAAAAATGTTTTCATTTTTTTAAGACCTTAGTAAAGTAGTTTTGTTCAATTCTTGACAGATTTTTTTCTCCATTCCCATGGTGGAGTAGGTGATAAGGCCTTCCATAAACCCCTACTAAATTGCTGTGCTTCCTTTTCTGCATCTGCGTAGAGCAGAACATCATTTTTTTCCTGATTGCTACTATATCGCTTAAAGTGCCAAGCATATCCATTCTTGATTAATTGATAGTTTATATCCTTTTCTTTCATTAAAACTTTTCCTAAAAGTCGCTGGTACCTATCTTTTTTGTTGGAAGCTACATAAACCATTTGATTTTCGACGAAACTGGTAAGCAGAGCTGATGACTCATAACCAAATGGTTGGTCTAACTCAGGAGCATCTATACCTAACAATCGTACTTTAATGATCTTCCCATTCACTTCTTGCAAAATAATCGTATCTCCATCAACCACCCTTATAACTCTCCCTTTTACATCCCCATGAGCGTGACCAAACATTACGCTTAAACAAAGGAGGATGATGAGCTTACTAATCATGGGAAATAAATCTTAAAAAAGGTCCTTAAGGTCTTTGATTTTTTTTATTTGCGATTCAATCCTTTTAATTTCTTTGGTGCCTTTTTCTAGATTCTTTGTTACATCTTCAACAGAGCGGAGTGCTTTGTCGACCCCTTTAGTTATCGACAGTAATTCGCTAGAATTAATTAGCTGTTTTTCAATTGACATTATTATGAGTTTGGATAACTCTTCAGGAGGAACTCCGCCTTCTGGCTCGCCAATTCTCTCCAATTTTATATCAGGTATTTTCAGAGAAATTGATTGTTTAGCTAATCCTGGTATAGCTAACTCAACCAGTGTTTCAGTAAACTCTATCTTCTTAATAATAAACTTCTTATCAAGACTAGATTTATCATTCTGAGTCGAGGGAAGCGCCTCTTTATTTGCAGCCTCATTCACCTTGTCTTGTTTTTGTATAGCCTTAGTCAGAGCGGTAAAATTACTTTGGTTTTGATTTTTTTCATAATAAATTTGGGCTCCTTCCAATAAAACTTTATTAACTATGATCGTGTCCTTAAATAAACTTTTGGTATTTAAGGTTATTTTTGCTGATTTAAATTTAAAGGCATAATCTTTATTAAATGGTTGGGGGTTTCCTAAAACAAAGCCATGCATTTCAGCCCTACCCTCCTTCAAATAAATGGAAACGCTATCAAGATTTACCTCTACGTTAGTTGCTTCAGAAACCTTTTTCACAATGAAGGTTCGCACAACGTGGTCTAAATTATCATTGAGATAAAATAAAACAGCGCCCAGCAATAGACCAATTAACAGAATAATAAATAGTATTTTCTTCATATTACTAGGGTAACTCAACTCGACCTGAATTTATTGGAAATTTATCGCAAGTTAAAAAAATTGCCCCATTATCAAATAATTTATCATGCGATTCCAGTGTAACTGGATGTGTACATATTTTCCCCGTCCACGTATTAAGCACCGTAAATGACTCTCCGTCCGCATAAGGAATAATGGCGTACTTATTCATCCATACATAATGAAACGAGATAATTAGTGATGCTAGAAGAATGGCGAGGGGGATTGGTTCTAGATACTTTTTAAATTGTGTCATTTTGCTCTCCGGACCACTTAAACAAATAAGTCGGTGGTATTAAGTTCAAGAAGTTAGTATAAATCTCTTATATGGAAACCATATAAAGGATAATATAGCACCTTATGAGATACCAGAATTTAGAAATTTTCTAATACTTTATGAAAACATTACTGCTAAAAGCTACCGATAGTGATTGCATAAATCAGGCCGTGACGTTATTAAAAGATGGGAAGTTAGTTGGGCTTCCGACAGAAACTGTTTATGGCCTAGCTGCTGATGCAACCCATACCTCTGCAATCCAAGAAATTTTTAAGGTAAAAAAAAGGCCACCCAACCACCCTCTTATCCTTCATCTGCCCGATTTATCTGATCTAAGTCAATGGGCAATCAATATTCCCGATATTACGTATGCATTAGCCAAACAATTTATGCCTGGATCATTGTCCGTCTTGTTGCATAAAAATCCGTCCGTCAGTAATGCAATAACAGGTGGGTCTAACAAAATTTGTATACGAATACCTCACCATGAAACTACATTAAAAATCATCGAGCGTTTAGGTAGTCCGATTGTCGCTCCATCAGCAAACATATTCGGTCGAATCAGTCCAACAAGTGCTGAGCATGTAATGCAGGATCTTTTCGGAGAAATTGATGCGGTAGTCGACGGGGGTGAATGCAGGGTGGGTATAGAATCAACTATTGTCGACCTAACAACGCCAATACCCACGCTGCTGAGGCCGGGAGGGGTCAATCTTTTTGCATTAGAGAAGGCGTTGCATAGCAAGATCTTCATCCCTGACTCTGTCAACACAAGCATATCGGGTAACCTAGTCAATCACTATCAACCCACAACCAAACTCACACCTATTCACAAAGAAGACATTATGACCCATCAGCTAATGGGAGCCTCTGACTCTACCACTACCATTTTTTTACTTTTCGAAGATCTGCATGAACTGCAAATAAACAAATACCTTATGCCTTTGGATGTCCATAAATACTCCCAATTATTTTATGGTGTTTTAAGAGTTTTAGATAAAGCTGGATTTCAGGAAATATTTATTCAGATACCACCAAAAAGTCCTGAATGGCTTGCAATCAACGACAGAATTCTAAAAGCATCACACAAATAATTGCTTTAGTTTATGTGTGAGCATTTGTCTGTTTTACCTAGCAACAAAGCGATGTAAACTATCACTAAGTTAATCCAAAGACTCTTTAATAATGGCAAGTATCGAACAAGCACAAAAGTTAATTCTAGAACTATTAAAAGATTTTGAAGAGGATACACTAGAAATTTTACGGCACAGTCCTGTCGCAGTGAGGATGATGAGAGTGTCTGATCGTCATATAACCTTTGCTAATCCTCGATACATGGAAATGTTTAAGGTCGAAGAAAAAGATCTACAAACCTTAACACCTCTTCAGGTTTATCAAAATAAAGAAGATTTCGAATCACTAAGCGTGCGAATTAATGCCCAAGAAAATATTGTGGATGAAGTGCTGGCAATGAAGACCTTGACTGGAGAATTATTACAGGTGATGGGTTCGTTTCACCATATGAAATACCTTGACCAAAGTATGGTCGTAGCATGGTTTTATGATATCACTGCAGCACACCAAGCTAAACAATTAGCAGAAGATGCCGCAAAGATGAAGAGTGAATTCCTAGCTAATATGAGTCATGAAATTAGGACCCCCATGAACGGGATTATCGGTATGTCACATTTAGCCTTAAAAACGGATTTAGATCCTAGGCAAAGGGATTACGTCAAAAAAATTCAGCAGGCCGGTAAACATTTATTAGGCATTATTAATGATATTTTAGATTTTTCTAAAATTGAGGCTGGAAAATTATCGATAGAAAAAATCACGTTTGATATTGATGAAATGATGTCTAACATTGCAAATATGATTGGTCAGAAATGCTCTGAAAAGAATTTAGAGCTTATTTTTCATTTTCCCCATGATCTTCCACACAAGTTAATAGGTGACCCTTTGAGACTTTCACAAATTCTCATTAACTATGGAAATAATGCTATCAAATTCACTGAAAAGGGAGAGGTGATAATCTCTGCTGAAATTCTGGAGCGAGACGAGGAAGGTATTTTTATTAAATTTAATGTCTCGGATACAGGTATTGGCTTAACAAAAGAACAAAAAAGCAAATTATTTCAATCGTTCCAACAAGCAGACACTTCCACTTCACGTAAATTTGGGGGGACTGGCTTAGGTCTGGCTATTGCTAAGCAACTTGCAGGTTTGATGGGTGGTGAAGTGGGCGTTGAAAGTGAATATGGTAAAGGGAGCACGTTTTGGTTTACCGCAAAATTCGAAATCGATAAGACCATTTCTAAGCGAGTTCTATTTAAAGAAGACTTAACTGGAAAGCGAGTATTGGTTATTGATGATAATGAAGCAGCTCGCTTTATTATGAAAGATATGCTGACGGCGATGTCACTAGAAGTAACGTTAGCGAAATCCGCCAAAGAAGCTTTAAGGCAAGCGGTTGAAGCTAATAATATGGGGCAGCCTTTTGAGTTAATTTTTGTTGATTACTTAATGCCTCCCGGTATGAACGGTATTGATTTTACAAAAGCACTTAAAGAATTAATTGGTAGTAGCGCTCCTCCCTGTATTTTAGTTACCGCCTATGCATCTGATGAGCTAATTCATGATTCTTCAATTGAAGGAATAGAACACGTTATCCCTAAACCCGTAAATGCCTCTTTATTGTTTGAAACCATACTCAGCATATTTAACTTATTTACCACTGAATCATCAGTTAATAGTTATGAGGCTGGTAACAAAAATAAAGATATTGCTGCGCTTAAAGGAGTTCGGATTCTTCTTGCTGAAGATAACTTACTTAATCAACAAATAGCAACCGAGATATTGGAAGACGAAGGGCTTGTGATTGATGTTGCTAATAATGGCCAAGAAGCTGTCGATATGGTCAATAAGAAGGCTTATGCTATGGTTTTGATGGATATGCAAATGCCTATAATGGATGGATTAGAGGCCACACGAACGATACGGAAAAATTTTTCTAATGACGATCTCCCGGTTTTAGCAATGACAGCCAATGCATCTGATGCGGATAGGCAAAAATGTCTTGCATCGGGTATGGATGCTCATATTACCAAGCCTATCGACCCTGATTTGTTATTTACTGAAATCGCTAAATGGATCAAGCCAAACAACACTCCACCAATAACAAACAAAACACTAGCGATAACTACTAAAGAAACACAAACAATCCCTGAAATTAAAGGAGTAGATACTAACCTAGGGTTGAAAGTGGCAGCAGGGAAAGTGTCGCTGTATATAAAAATGTTAAAAACATTTTCTACAGACCAAGTTAATGCAGTGGAAAATATTAAAAAAGCTATTGAGAAAAATGATTTCGCTACAGGTCAGCTTATAGCCCATACGCTTAAGGGAACATGTGGCAGCATAGGAGCAACTGAATTACAAAACAAGGCCGAAATACTTGAAAGCCATTTAAAAGAGAAAATGTCACACGCAAAGATTGTTGAACTACTGGACGTTATTCAGCCAAGACTCTTGCTCGTAATTGGCAGTATTCATGAATTGCTTCCAAACAAAGAAAAGACAAACGAAACAACAGCCCTTAACGAAGAAGAAGTAAAATCCTTGATTTTGCATTTATCTGAACTACTTGCAAGCGATGACACCGAAGCAAATGAATTGCTGGAAAAAAATTCTAGTATGCTTCAACATTACATAGGAGTCGATGCCTTTAATAAAATTTCAGACGCACTAGAATCGTTTGATTTTGAACTGGGCCTAAAAATATTAAAGGAACATAACAATAATGACATTAACTGAAAGTAAGCCTACCATTCTAGTCATTGATGACGCCCCAGCTAATTTACAATTAATGAGCGGGCTGCTTCAAGAGGATTACAGGGTGAAAGCTGCAACTAGCGGGGAAAAAGGTTTAAAAATTGCACTATCTGTTCCGCAACCAGATCTAATCCTGCTTGATATCATGATGCCCGAAATGGATGGATATGAAGTATGCAAAAGGCTCAAGGCTGATCAGCTTACAAAGGGTATACCTATTATTTTTTTAACCGCCAAGTCCGAAGCTGAGGATGAAGCATTAGGTCTTTCATGCGGTGCCGTAGATTATATAATTAAACCTGTGAGCCCTCCTATTGCGATGGCTAGAATAAAATCCCATATAGAGCTTTATCATCAAAAAAAGGCTTTGATAGAAAGTCAAAAAAATCTTGCTGAAGAGATCAATGAGGCAGCGACATACATTAGAAGTTTGTTGCCTAAGCCACTAGAAGGGAAAGTCATTACTTCGTGGCAACATATCCCCTGCTCTTCTTTGGGTGGCGATGCTTTTGGTTATCATTGGCTGGATAAAGATCGTCTAGCAATCTATTTGGTGGATGTATGCGGTCATGGTGTTGGGGCTGCCATGCTATGTATATCGGTTATTAACGCTCTTCGTTCGCAAACACTCCAAAAAACCGACTTCGGTAGCCCACAATCGGTTCTTAAAGGATTGAACGAGGCCTTTCCTATGGAAAAGCAAAACAATAAATACTTTACGCTTTGGTATGGTGTTTATGACAGAAAACATCAGCAATTAACTTACTCAAGCGCTGGCCATCCTCATGCCATTTTATTTACTGGAGACGGCAATGCTAACAAAGAATTCCATGCACTATCAACAGCAGGTATAGCAATTGGAGTAATGCCTGATATAGAGTTTAAAGAAAATGTGCTTCCACTCGGAAGTACTAGTAAGTTATATGTATTTAGCGATGGCGTCTACGAAATCACCCAACAAGATGGCAAGGAAATGTCGCTGGATGATTACACTAAAGTAATGCAGGAGAGCTTTAATAACCTCGAGGTGTTACAAACTGAAAAAGTGTTAGAAAAAATTACCAGTTTAAAAAGGGAAAAAGGGCCGTTCGATGACGATTTTTCTATCGTTGAATTAATCTTAAATACCTAAATTAAATAAACAAGCAGTGAGAATTAGTTTTGTGGGTCCTGCATGTTAATTGTTGGTGGTAGCGTGTTTTTTACAACAGGAGGATACGTCTTATCCCACCAACATTTTTATGACAACCCTTACACTCAAATCGTTCGCATTATTTACACTTTAAAATTTTTTATTTGCAAAGCTAAATACTTTTCCTTAAAATGTCGGAAATGATCAAGAAAAATATTCAGCTCTTTATTGTTTTATTTGCCTTGCTATTCAATGTGCAGGCTAGCCTGTCTCATGACGTTGAGCATGTATTTCATGATGCTAACACCGAACTAGAGCATGATAATGAGGACTGCCTTCTTAAGCATAATCTCGTAACTTCCAATGGCCTTGAAA
>ERZ651776.693-NODE-693-length-45368-cov-12.740368_pt1 | contig 45368 bp, 48 predicted proteins | sample MGYA00514761_ERZ651776 | MGnify/ENA metagenome assembly ERZ651776
TATTTGTTACTTAATTATAACTTTAGGGGCTTGTGGAAGTCAAGAAGAAGTTAAGTCTACAAGAAATTTAATAAGCAAACCAGAAAATTTTCACCCTAAATTTGAACGTTCTGAATTTGAACATATTGATTCTCTAACACTAAAGCTCACCAATGTAAAAAACTGGGGCAATTCGGATTGGGATGCATATGATTTAATCTTTGAAAACAATGATAAGCAAAAATTTATTTTTCAATTTGATTATAGATCAAGTTCTGAATGTTTTGAATTTTATAAAAAATATTTCAAAGACAATAGTTGGAGGGAAGTGTTAAAAAACAAGGTGTTTAAAGTATATGTAGATTCGGGTTTTGGATTTCCTGACTTTGTAGAACCATTAATTGGGGCTTGCTATGTAACTGAAGACAATGGTTATGGTATGTGTTGGCCTCTAGTTTGTTTAAAAAGAGTAAACGATGAAGAAGTGATTCTTTCAAACATGACCAAGAGTCCCGATTTAATTTATGAGGAAATAAAAGGTGTTTGGAAAAGAAATGACAATTCAGCCCTTAACGGAATGCTTGTTAAAATTGAAAGAAACAGCTCGGAAATTTATGGCAAAATAATATACGTGCCTGAATGGAGCGTGAATAATTTAACACCTCAAGCATGGACTATTGGTATGATAAAATGGAAAAACATAAAAAAGCAAGGTGCTAAATATGAATTTGAAGATCTTTCTATTCAATATGAAAAAATACTTGATTTTGAATTGGAAGTTACAAATAAGGAATATATTCCTGACTCATTTACACTATCGAATAAAAACGAATTAACATACAATAATTCCAAATGGTCTTTAATTTCCAATTAATAATTTTAACAAAACCTAAACTACATTAAAACGCAGTTTAGCCAAAACGTTAGCATTCATTAAAAACGACATAACCAAAAAATGGACTTTTATAGAAAAACAACATTAGGACTTTTTGATAGTTGTCAAAAATCAATACACTAACCGTTGTAAAATATAATTCACTGATTTTAAAAAAATTAAAAAGACTAACCATGAAAAAACTCACATTAATCATCTTGTTTTTAAGCCTCTTTTTACCAAAAACACATTCACAAAAAGAAATATCAGTGGCGACAGGATTGAATAATAATTCAATACAACTTAACATAGGTTATTTACTTTTATACGGAACCATAAACATCAATTACGAGCGGGTCTTAAAACAGTATTTATGGGATAAAAACATTTCCTCGTTTGCAAAAATCGGCATCGGTTTTTTTGGGAATTTTGGGGGGACTGGTGGATATACCTCCGCTCAGTTAGGAATATTAACTGGAGAAAATAAACATCACTTGGAAATTAGCGGGGGTGTTTGTCTAAATGTTCCCAAATTTGGATGGGGGGACGATCCAATCGGTTTTCCTATTGCCGCAAATGTAGGCTGGAGAATTCAAAAACCAGGCAATCATTTTATTTTTAGACTTGGTGCAGGACTCCCGGAAAGCATCTATTTCGGATTGGGTTTTTCTTTCTGATTTATCAATAAAGCAATAATCGTTTTTTGGCCCTTCTATAAATATATAACTGAGTAAAAAACTAATTACAACAATGGTTAAAGCTAATTTCACAACTATCTTTAGCCTTAACGTTAGGCAATACACTCTTCACATGTCCCTTGAATTAAGGTTTGGCATACAACCACTTCACGATTTGGTATTTTAGGAATACGTATATCTAATTTTACACAATCTACCTTACCACAAATAAGACATTGAAAATGTGGATGTAGATCTATATGTTGAGATTCAGAACAACCATCACATTTTGCATACCATTTAATGCCATTTTTACCTAAAAAAGAATGTAAAACACCATCATCTTCGAGCTTATCTAAGACTCTATAAATAGTGGTTTTATTTAGTTTTAAATTAAGGCTATCAATTAAATCTATGGCACATATCGCTTTAGGATTATTTTTAAATTCATCCAGTAATAACTCAACTGATTTGGTTTTTCTAATTATACCCATAATATAAACTTAATACAACCGATTTGGATTCACAAACTCAACACATGAACTTGCCAACAAATAGCAATATTAATCTTAATATTTTGATTGCATAAAATAATGAACCAAAGCTTACAAACTAAAAAAACAAGTTTGCGTAAAATAAATATTATAAAATTTTAAATAATTTAACAGAAGAATTCCTATTAAACTGGGGTAAATTCCAATTGAGACAGTAAAGACATCGGGTCTTCCGATTCGTTAAGTTTTTTTGTCCAAACAACTACCTCTTCTTCAGTCCAAGCCTGAAATCGAACATGTAAAAGTTCATGTATTATATCATCCTTCATAAGATGTCTGGTGTGATAAATATTGGCAATCTTTAGTCGATCATCAATAACAACACCCACAAACTCATGGCCCGGCTGATCGCCATACAAATCATCTATAACCTGCATCTCAGATACTGGAGTACACATAACCTTCCAGGCCCAAAGACCTAAAACCGATTGCCAATATTCAATTGAGTCTCTTTGTATTGGTGCAAAGCCAACACAGTCGTTTTTATTTAGACTTAAGTCGTTCTCCATCGGCTTTCGAAAGTATTCTCCAACACTCATGCGGTCCATTTTCAGATTTTGTAACAGCATAGTATCTGCCATTTTTTTCTCGAACTTCATAAGTGTCCGAATCAAATTTAGATTTACTTTTTACGTCATAAAAACTTAGTTTTTCCATGGTTTTTGTTTTTTAATTATAATTTATTTGCATTTATAAAAGCTGCCGATCAATTGTTTAAACAACACGTTAACGCAACTGAGTTGTAAATATAAAAATATTAATTATTAATGCAACACAGTTGTAATAATATTTTAACTAAACGAGGCAAGGTCACAATCTATGCCTAGCAATAGCAGAAAGTTCATTCAAACTGTGAAAAGATTTATCTGTAAGGTTAATGATAAACTGATTCCTATATACCTCAATTTTACCACACTTCACAATGGAAAAATAAAGGTGTATCTTTAATTCTATGTACTATAAAAAAGAAAAAAATGGGAAAAAAAAATGAATCAAAAGAGCAAATTATAAATGGGAATAAATTAAAATGTACCATTTGCCATCACGATAAGTTTTGGACGAGAGAAACTTTAATGAATACACCCGGTTTGACCTTCTTTGGTTTGGACTGGGCGAATAAAGCAGCACAGAATTACATTTGTGATAGTTGTGGATACGTATACTGGTTCTTAAAAAAATAATTATTTACAGAAATAAACGTTATCATTAAATAATAAGGTTCTATCAAAAGAGTAAATCAATAATTTAAAGCAAAATCGAAAAGCGCATGCTTTTGCTTAAAAAGAATATAATTCTGAATGCATAAATAAAAGATCAGTGTAAAATGCTAGTATAGAATTTAACAAATGGCTATCCGCACCTCAAATGACATTAAAACGCAATTTAGCCACAACCTTAAAAACTTTGTTAACGTTCTGTTAATTATTTTTAACAAGAACTATTCTGACGTATTTTAGAGGAAACAAATCAAATCAAAATGAAAAAATTATTTATTTTACCATTGCTTTTCATCGGAGCTATATCGATGAGTGCTAATGCTCAAACTGAAGTAGCAAAAGAAACAGGTTCAAGAATCGAATTCGCAAAAGAGGTTCATGATTACGGAAAAATTAAACATGCAGGTGATCCATATTGCTCATTTGAATTTAAAAATACCGGAAATGAGCCATTAATCATATCAAATGCTAAAGGATCATGCGGTTGTACTGTTCCTACTTGGCCAAAAGAGCCTATCGCTCCTGGTGCAAGTGGTTCTATCAAAGTAAAATATGATACAAAAAGACCTGGTCCAATTAATAAGAGTGTAACAATTACCTCTAACGCAATCAACACTCCTACTAAAGTTCTAAGAATTAAAGGGGAAGTCGGTCAGGCTCCTAAAAGTGGCGCTCCAGTAAATAACGCAGGTGCACCAGCTAAACAATAAAGATTGAAAGGGTTAATCCTAATTTTAATAGTTCTAAAAACCGCCTTTGTCTTTGGACAAGTGGCGGTTTTTTCTGCGAAGTACAAAACCATCAAATTTCCCAAAACCTCTGAAGGAGAGCAGCTAAGTTTTAGTTATGAAATCAAGAACAAAGGCAAAGCTCCATTAGAATTATATTCATGGGAAGCAGAATGTACCTGCACGGATGTCATATTGCCATCAGATCCTATTTTACCCGGAGAATTTGCCACCATTGATGTTGTATTTGATACCAATGGAAAATACTTTTTTCAAAATCGAATCATTTACATCAAAAGTAATTCAAGAAAAAAAAGAGAATTACTGAGATTCAAGGTTTTTGTCGAACCAAAGCCTATAGAAGAAAAGCCTACGCCATAACTTAAGCATCTCCATTTATGAAAATCCGCTTGTTGATTATTCTGTGTTTATCTTATCAAATAATTTGGGGGCAACAGTCCAGTAAAACATTGGACATCCAAGCTCAAATCAATGTATACAAGCACAATATTGATAGTCTCAACTACATCCTTGAAGATCTTCAGCTCAATGATATAAACCAAGAGCTTCAAACTTTTTTTCTTCCGAAAATAGATTCCACTGAAAACCTCATTTCACACAGCGCATTATTTCTTGTATACGATGAACAACATGAGCAAGCCAAATGGGTGCTGCATAAAATATCTACAAATATTTTAGAGGGAAAAGTCAGCCGTACAAATGATTTTAGAATAGACCCTTTGGTAAAATCAGGTTCAGCAGAAGAAAAAGATTATTTTCTAAAAACCGAAAAAGAAAATGGTAAATACGACTATGATGGTTATGGATATGATCGTGGCCATTTGGCTCCCTCAGCCGATTTTCGATGGTCAAAAAAAGCACTTTCTGAATCGTATTTTTATTCCAATATGTCACCACAGTTACCAACCTTTAATAGAGAGCGATGGGCAGAACTCGAAAGCCTCATTCGAGGATATATTTATGATAACAAAAGAGACTTAATTGTTTATACAGGCCCCGTACTGAATAATGATTTGAAAAAGGTATCCAGAAGTGTCAATGGCGTTTCCATACCAGAACAATTCTTCAAAGTTGTTGTCGACTTTAAGGCAAAAATAGCCATTGCTTATTTAATACCACAAGAAAAAAGTGACTATCCTGTTGAATACTATGCAACTACCATCGATGAAATAGAAACACTAACTGGCATCGACTTTTTACATCAGATAGACGATCAAACAGAGACGCTATTAGAGAAGCAAAAAGACATTGCTTTATGGTTGCCTGAAAAACAAAAATCGGACGCTATTCCATTTAAAGAAGGAAGCCTTGGAAAAGGAAAGTTCAATACGGTTCAAGCAAGTATGTTTATTGATTCTGGTGAGAAAAAAGAGATTTGCGGAACCGTAGTCAGTACGCATTTTTCAAAAAACAAACACACTTTTTTGAATCTGGATAAATCTTTTCCGAATCAAATATTTTCGCTCACCATTTGGAATAGCAATCTTCATAATTTCAGCTATCAACCTCATATCGAACTCAAAAAGAAAAAAGTATGTTTTCGTGGAAAAATAACAGACAATAAAGGGGTGCCAACGATGAATATTGAGAATGAAAGAGCCATTAATTTTATGGAATAAGCAAAACTGAAAGTACCTACTTTATCTCTAATTGAATTTAAAAAGCTTGGTGGAAACCGCTCCTTTCTCGCATTCAAAACTGAAAATGTAAGTCCCTTCTTTCATAGCCTCCATACTTCCTTCAAAAACCCAACCATCAATGGTCTGTGTTGCCGATAAATCACAAATGATTTGTTTGCCCCCTAAATCTGAAAGTCCGATGTGATAGTCGTTACAAGAAGCGCCTCTAATTCTCAATCGAATCTCATCAAGCACGGGATTTGGCAACACCTCTATTTCAGGCTGAACGGCAAACTCATTTTCACAAATATTTTTACTTATTAAGCTTACAAAATCATCTGGTGCAACCACTCTAACCCCCTCTTCTAGCATTGACCGAACAAATAATAAACTATCTACAGAATTTGACCAGGCATGAACTGCAACCAATGTATAACCTTCTACAGAATAGGGGTCTTTCAATCCATTATTAAGTTTTTCCGCAAGGCTTTCACAGGTTTCAAAACCGCCCCAAAGATTATATTTTGCTGAAATTACGGGCTTAAGGGCATAGCAATCCATTTTTCCTTTCATTTTGCTGTAATCAGAATAATCATAATAGAACAAACCATTAACACTTGGCTGCTTTAAATAAGGATAAAACACAGAATCATGATAACTGTTGCCCAAAATATTTACAATGTTCAGGTCCGACTTTTCCATGTATGCATCCATGAGTTCACAAGAAGCCTCGAGTTCAGGAAAAAGTTCAGGAAAATGATAAGTATGACCCGATGGTCCCGCAATGAAATAATCTTTACCCGCTGATGTCGATTCTGCCATTTCATAAATCTTAGACATAACCGTTGGTGCAATTTCACAAAGCGCTGGAGGTACCGTCCATCCAATATCCATTAATCCGCGATTCTCACTGCCAAACCACCGGCTATCCTCTGCGAATAAATTCAGCATCCATTGAACATTGTCACCATCCGACATTAAAAAACATACGGTATGGGTATTTTCTAGCGTATTAGGCTCATCCGATGAAACATATTGATTGGTTTCCGCATTAAAATTGGTTAAAGTGGATAAATTAAAACCCCAATCCGCAGGATGAACTCCTATGGAATATTGTGAAGCTTTTGCAATCGTTTGGTACTCATCATCTCCCCACCCATTTAAAATTGAATTCGGAGCCATTCTTGAGAATGCATTTTCTGTAGTTGAGCTGTGAATATCATCGTAAAAATGCAGAGCATTTGCCAATATGGAGTAATCACCTAAAAACAGTGATTTATCTTCCCGCTGATAGGTGACGATCATATCACTAAGAAGGTCACTATAATTGTCTAAAACCCATTGCTCGTCGCGTTCACGAACATCCATAAGTTGGGTATACCCATTATCCTCCACCAGCTGCTGAAGACTCGGTGTAACCGCAATCGCATTTAATGGCCCACACAATGAGTTGGCTACATTGCTTGAATTGTCATTTAAATTACATAGAATATATGCTTCAACATTATCGGGAACAAGCGATAAAACTGATTCAATATCACCATCCATTTCACTTGACACAAATACACCGTAATTGTCTGCCAAATCCTGAATCCATATTGCACTACCACTCCCTTTATCTCTATATATTTTCGGTTCGGTTTTCGCGCACAATCCCTGAACACTTTGCAGTAACAGAAGCTCTTCCTGAGAAAATAATTCATCATTAAATACAAAAAGGGTATCGGGCTGTGATGACTTTGGGTATGGACTGTTCTCTACTCTATTTAAGGGTGATTGAGCTATTGAGTTTAAACCAATAAGCCAAAAAATAAAAAAAATGAGTTGTTTCATGTTAAATTCCTTTTCTAAAATTAAGAGTCGTTTTTTAATATTTCACCCATGTGCAAGAAATAATTACTATAAGATTTCTGAATACATTCTTCGTTATCAATAATAATATCATTTTTAGAAATGGTTGCAGCGCATATTGCAGCCATTGCCATTCGGTGATCGTTATATGTTTTTACTTTTCCGCCGCGAACTGAAGACCTTCCAAATATGAACAAGGTATCTTCCTCTAATTGGTATTGGACTCCAAAAACATCAAGCATTTCGCATATACTCTGCGAGCGATTACTTTCTTTATTCATCAAGCGATGTGTTCCTTTTAATGATGAACACCCATTAGCTCCACAAGCCAAAACACTTAAAACTGGAAACAAATCAGGAGCATCGGTTAAATCTACCTGAAATGGGTTTTTAGAGGCGCAAGTGACGTTGATTTCACCATTAGAATCGAATTCTGTTTTTGCACCAAAGCGACTCAGTACTTCGAGGATGATCTTATCTGCTTGAGTAGAATTTAAATAGAGACCCGAAATACTCACCCTCCCGCTCAAGGCTGCACCAACAAAATGAAAAGCCATATTGCTCCAATCTCCCTCCAAAGCTATTTTATTGACTCCCAATTTTTGATTTCCTCGGATTTGGAAAATGGAATCTGTCTTTTTAATAATTTCTCCGTTAAATTCTTGCAACACAGCCATGGTCATTTCTAGATAAGGCCTGCTTGTAGGGTTTGAAACTCGAATTTCAGTCGGACCTTTAAGAAAGGGACTCAGCATAAGTAATCCTGAAATAAATTGTGATCCCCCTGAACCATCAATATTTATAATCGTATTCATGTTTTGACTACGAGAAATAGTAAAGGGTAAACCATTTTTATTAGAATCCACATGGAATCCAATACGCCTTAACGAGTCAATAAGTCCTTGATGATTTCTGGAAAGAATCGTCTTGTGGCCTTTTATCCTGTATTCATCTAAAAAAGCGGACAAGACCGTGGACCATACCCGTAGAGCGAACCCCGACTCTCCAATCGAAAAAGTTGTATCAGCCATTGGGCGAATTGAAATGGGTGTAGACATTGTTGTGCCAGATTCCATTTCAGTGAAAGTACAGCCTAGCTGCCTACATACATTCATCACGTTCTTTACGTCGGAACCAACCTCTGACTCGAATAAATGCTCTATAAATAAATCTGATTTTGATAAGGCTCCTAAAATCAATATCCGTTGGGCATGACTTTTAGAACTGCAGGATTCCAAGCAACCGAAATATTGATATGAACTAATCCTCCTCATCCGGATTTAAAAATATTTTGGACTGTTTCACAATGGATTCTTGATGAATTAGTTTAAATAGCTGTGAAGCAAATTCTTCAGATAAGTTTACATCTAAAGCGTTATTTACGTTGTCCATAAATGCTTTTTCCCAGATTGATTTCTGGAAAATGATCCTATTTAAATCCTTTTTGTAAGAACCGATTTGTTCAGAAATATCCATCCTTTTCTTTAATAAATCGATGAGGTTTCGATCAATTTCATTTAATTCTAACCTAAACTCTCTAAGTTGATCATCCATGAATTCACCACGGCTTCTTAGCTTTAATTTTTCCAACAACTCGAATAATTCCTTTGGACTTATTTGTTGTTTTGAATCCGTAAGGGCTTTATCAGGGTTACAGTGGGTTTCAATCATCAAACCATCATAATGTAAATCCATCGCTTTTTGGGAAATATCAAAAATCAAATGTCGACGTCCTGAAATGTGAGAAGGATCGCACAATAAAGGCATATTGGGAAGTTCTTTTTTGAGGTCCAGTGCAATTTGCCAATTGGGATTATTTCGATATCGTTGTTTTTCATAAACCGAAAACCCTCTATGAATAACAGAAATATCACGTATTCCATTATTCTGAAAACGTTCGACAGCCCCAATCCATAATTTCAAATCTGGATTGGTTGGGTTTTTAATCATTACAGGAATATCAACACCCTTTAAAGATTCTGAAATTTCTTGGACCGTAAAAGGATTGGCTGTTGACCTTGCTCCCACCCAAACCATATCAAATCCTTTTTTTAAAACGGCCTCTACATGCTCGGGATTGGCAACTTCAGTACAGATTTTTAAACCATATTTATCTCGAGCTTCAAGCATCCAGTCCAAAGCCACATTACCCGCTCCTTCGAATGCCCCTGGGCGAGTCCTTGGCTTCCATATTCCCGATCGAAAAAAATCGATTCTACCTGAGGCCAATTGCTTTGCCGTTGAAAGCACCTGTTCTCTGGATTCGGCGCTGCATGGGCCTGCTATTATTTTAGGTGTTACTTGCATTAATTATGAAACAAAACAGCATGATTAAAGTTTATGCTTATTATTTGGCATAATTCACTGCCCTCTTCTCTCTGATCACCGTAATTCGAACCTGACCAGGATAGGTCATTTCCGTTTGTATTTTTTCTGAAATTTGAAAAGATAATTCTTCAGCTTTACTGTCTGAAACTTTATCCGCTTCAACCATAACTCTCAATTCTCTTCCTGCTTGAATCGCGTATGAACTGGCAACTCCATCAAATGCCATAGCCAAACCTTCTAGGTCTTTGATACGTTTTACATAAGCCTCTACAATTTCTCGTCTTGCTCCAGGTCTTGCTCCAGATACAGCATCACAAACCTGAACAATTGGAGAGATCAGTGTCGTCATTTCAATTTCGTCATGATGAGCACCGATAGCATTCAAAATATCCGGTTTCTCACCAAACTTTTCTGCCATTTTCATACCTAAAATAGCATGAGGTAATTCTGGCTCTTCATCTGGCACCTTTCCAATATCATGTAAAAGTCCTGCTCGTTTTGCAATTTTTGGATTCAATCCCATTTCTGATGCCATAGTTGCACATAAATTTGCAACCTCCCTTGAATGTTGTAAAAGGTTTTGACCATATGATGAACGATATTTCATTCGACCAACCATTTTCATGAGTTCTGGATGTAATCCATGAATTTGTAAATCAATACATGTTCTCTTGCCTGTTTCAGCGATCTCTTCATCCAACTGCTTCTTTGTTTTAGCTACAATTTCTTCAATTCTCGCCGGATGTATTCTTCCGTCAGTAACAAGTTGATGGAGAGAAAGTCTCGCAATCTCCCTTCTTATAGGATCAAAGCAAGACAGCATAATGGCTTCGGGGGTATCGTCTACAATAATTTCTACACCTGTTGCTGCCTCAAGCGCACGAATGTTTCGTCCCTCTCTCCCAATTATTCTTCCTTTAACCTCATCTGAATCAATATTAAAAACAGAAACTGCATTTTCAATAGCTTGTTCTGTAGCCACTCTTTGAATACACTGTATTACAATTTTTCTTGCTTCTTTATTTCCGTTCAGCTTGGCTTCCTCCGTTATTTCTTTGATTTCGGCCATTGCCGCTGTACGTGCTTCATCTTTCAAAGCTTCCATCAATAAATTTTTGGCCTCTTCAGCAGGCATTCCGCTAATTTTGGACAATTCGTTTACTCTTTTTTCTTGGGTTTTATCGACCTCTTTCATTCGAATCTCTAAGCCCTTATATTTGGCGTCAAAATCAGCATTTGTTTTTTCCAATTGCCTTTCTTTTCTACCTATATCTGAAAGTTTATTTTCGAGCTTATTTTCCTTTGCCTTTACCCGATCTTCTGAAGATTGAATTCGACGGTCACGCTCTTTAATTTTAGACTCGTGCTCTTCTTTTAACTTTATAAACCGTTCTTTGGCTTGAAGTATTCTTTCTTTTTTAATGTTTTCTGCCTTTGCTTCGGCATCCTTTAAAATCTTTTGAGACTTGTTTTTTAAAGCGACTTTCTGTATAATAACTGCTCCAGCTGCTCCAGATATTAAACCTACTATAATAAATATTATTTCCATGGTCATTCAATAGTTATAAATTAATTAAATGTACCTGCTATGCGAATAAAACTGAATAACTATATATCCAATTTTTGAGATAAATCTGAAAGAGCTTTTTCAATACTGTCCATATCATCCGATGATGAAACGTCGTTTCCTCCTTTATTTGAGTCACTTTTCATAACCAATTGCAAAGCCGTCATAGCAATCAAATCCTGAGGGTCTTTGACAGCGTAACTTTTTTTTAATTTCTCAATGGAACGATTGATATCTGAGACCGCATCCAAAACACCATCCTTTTCTTCTTCATTGATGTTCAATGGATATGTTCTTCCTGCTATGGTCACTTTTAAGGAAACTTTTCCCATGTTATCGTTTTAATTGGTCTATGCAGTTTTCTATTTCTCTAACTAATTGATCTATCTCTTGATTCCTTTCTTTAGAAGAATCAGTTGAAGCATCATTGGCACTTAATAAAGTTGACTGTGACTGTTCTAATTTTGCGTTTTGTGTTTTGAATTCATTCAAGTTTTCATCACACTCAGCAAGCTTAGCTTGTAATTCTTTGTTACTTGTTAACAAAGTTTCATTTTCATTCTTTAGCGCCGACAACTGCTGAATGAGTTTTGAAGCCTTTTCAGAAATTGAATTTATATGAAGATGAATTTTTTGATTCATTACAATCAACTTTCTAACAAAGTTAATATTGTCAAGATAAAGAATACAGAAATTACAAATTATTTTTTTTTAAACGCCTATTGATGAACAGATAGCTCAAGTCAGCCCACTTTAAATTCTTTAATATACAAGGGTTTAGTGTAAGCCAAATCTTCAAAGTCACTATTGCGGAATTTGGAAATAGAGATGTTTAATTGTCCTTTAGCACTCAGTTTAATATCATTGTTTATGGTAACATCTCTTCCAGCCCAAATTCCTGAAAGCTTAGCTGCGCCATCTCCAAAACAGACAAATGGCTCAAAATCTGTAAATGTTGATTCGTCAATAATGGTTGCCTCTGTATCAGACATAACAGTTTCTTCTGATGATATGATTTTAGAATATACCTCCATTCTTCTTGCGTCTAGCACTGCACATAAGTTTTGATCTGGTTGAACTATCCTTCCTAAGGCCAATAAACTGTCCAACGTTTCTACGGTAATTAATGGGATTTTCAATCCGAAACACAATCCTTTAGCTACCGCAAGACCTATTCTCAATCCGGTATAAGATCCTGGACCAATAGAAACGGATATCGCATCTAAATCTTTGAGTGATTTATTGCAATCCTGAAGTAATTCATTGATAAATATAGTTAGGTATTCACCATGAATATATTCAGAAGGTTCTTTATCTAAAGAATCTAAAAGAGTCCCAGAGTCAGACAATGCTACAGAACAAATTTTTGTAGCCGTTTCAATATGTAGGATAAGCTCACTCAGGAATCTCAAATTTAAAACCAACACCGTGAAGATTTGAGATGATTATTCGAGAATCATCTTTAAAATACTTTCTCAATTTGGTAATGAAAACATCCAAGCTTCGACCGACAAAATAATCATCTTGCCCCCACACTGCTTTCAAAATAATTTCTCTTGTAATGACCTGATTTTTGTACTTATATAAAAGATTTAAAATTTGAGCTTCTTTTTTGGTCAACACTTTTTTAGAATCGTTTCGCGTTAAAGTTTGATTTTCAAGGTCATATTCAAAGTCACCAATCATGACCTTTTTTGGAGGGGCTTCAAACGTATCTAATTTTACCCGCTTCAATAATGATTTTACCCTGAGCTGAAGTTCTTCAACACTGAAGGGCTTTGTGAGATAGTCGTCCCCACCAGATTCAAACCCCATGATTTTATCTTCAGTCATGGACTTGGCTGTTAAAAAAAGAATAGGAACCTCCGTGTTCGTCTTGCGAATGTCCTTTGCCACTGAAAACCCATCAAGTTTAGGAAGCATCACATCTAATATGCACAAATGAAAAACGCTTGAATTAAACTTTACTAGCCCTTCCGCTCCATCATCTGCTATGGTAACAGCATATCCGTTTGTCTGCAGATGATCAGAAATAACCATTCCCAAGTTAATGTCATCTTCCACTAATAAAACTTTGATTTTCATAAATCTAAATTACAAAAAAAGAGCCCAAAAAAGATGAGCTCCTTTACTAAATTAACCTAACCTACCGTTCACTAAATTTAAGAAAAATATCACTTTTCATGAGGGTTGTAGATGATATGTTTTAAACATCTTATTCACAATTTATTGGTGTTGCATTTGGGAATAAGTTACCTTTAGTCTCTATATTTGGGATATGTCAAAGTATAAAATATTAATTGTTGACGATGATGAAGATATACGTCATTTGTTAAAATACAATTTAGACAAGGAAGGTTTTACCACGAATCTTGCCTCAAACGGTTTTGAATGTCTTGAAATTATTAAAAACTACCATCCTGATCTGATTTTACTTGATGTTATGATGCCAAATATGGATGGAATAGAGGTTTGTGAGAAAATTAAATCTGACCCCACCAATAAAAACATATTTATTTGTTTTTTAACCGCTAGAAATGAAGACTACAGTCAAATTGCAGGTTTAGAAGCTGGTGCAGACGATTATGTGGCGAAGCCAATAAAGCCCAAATTACTTATTAGTCGAATAAATGCCATCTTAAGAAGAAGAGAGATGGATTTACCCAATCCCGATCAATCGGGAATTCAAATTAATCGAGAAAAATATGTTGTTGTCAAGAACGGACAAGAAATCCAACTTCCTAAAAAAGAGTTTGAATTGCTGTCCCTTCTCTTTTCTAAACCAAATTATGTGTTTCGACGTGAAGAAATACTTAATCACGTTTGGGGTACTGAGATTGTTGTTGGTGATCGAACCATTGATGTGCATATTAGAAAGTTGAGAGAAAAACTCGGAGACCATAACATAGCAACCGTCAAGGGTATTGGGTATAAATTTATTACATAAAAAAAGCACCAAGATCTTGGTGCTTTTGTTCAGATAAGAGTTAAAATATCTTTAGAGTTATAGTAGTTTGATATATAGACGCCATTCTTTTTAATAAAGTTGCATCAATAAAAAAAGCGCAGAATTAACTGCGCTTCCTATTGTTTGATAAGGGTCCAATATTATTGTTATTACTGAGCCCGCACCTTAGACGCTGATCTATTTTTAATAGTTGCATAACAATGAAATAAGATATGATTACTTTTAAGGCATGAAATATTTAAGTGCTTTTCTATTGATATTTAGCTCTATCATTTATGGTCATTCACAAAAGAATAAACCAAAAGTTATAGTGGGAATTGTTGTCGATCAAATGTGTTATGAATACCTATATAGATTTCAAGACAATTATTCTAAAAAAGGATTTAAAGAAATCATGAAGAATGGCACAAATTGCAGAAATGTTGAATACAATTATATTCCCACGTATACTGGGCCTGGACATGCTTCTATTTATGCCGGAACGACTCCAAACAATCATGGTATTATTGCCAACAGCTGGTTTGATAGGAATGTAAATGGCCTAGTGAATTGTGTCGGTGATAATTCTGTTCATTCTATTGGAGCTAACTCCATATATGGCAATTGCTCTCCTCATCGACTAAAAAGCTATACAGTTACCGATCAATTAAAAATGACTTACCCTCAATCAAAAGTGGTATCAATTTCAATAAAAGATCGTGGAGCAATATTACCAGGCGGACATAAAAGCGATGGGTCATACTGGTTTGATTATCAAACAGGCAAGTTCATTACCAGCTCTTACTTTAAAAAAACTTTGCCCTCTTGGTTAATTGAATTCAACAATAATAAAAATTGTTTTACGTATGCAAAAACATGGAGCCCTATACTTGATCTTGATCAATACATTTCTGATGATGAAAGTAATTACGAAGTAGTTCTTCCTGGAAAAACAAATGCACATTTTCCCTATGAAATAAAAAGCTTGATGACCACTGGGAATAATTTGCAATTATTCACGATTTCTCCTTTTGCCAATACATTACTCACAGATTTAGCGATTGATGCCATGCAAAATGAGCACTTTGGAGAAAGCCGAAACACAGACATGATTTGTATTAGCTATTCCTCGACAGATATTGCGGGTCATGCTTTTGGACCCTATTCAATGGAGATTGAAGATATGTACATACGTCTTGATCTAGAAATTGCCAGACTACTTAAATTCTTAAATAAGACGTACGGGAAAAACGGGTATGTTCTTTTTATGACTGCAGATCATGGAGTGGTTCCTGTTCCTCAGCAGCTTGTTGATGAAAATCTACCTGGAGGTTATTTATATGTCGATTCTCTTTTAGCTGAACTTAAAAAAGAATCCATTCAATTTTTTAAGACTGATCTTATTGAAAACATCGTTAATCTTAATCTTTACCTCAACCAGGAACGAATAGATTCCATTAAAGGACTAACCTCGAATAAAGTATCTCTTTTTTTTAAAAATATTCTTTTACAAAAAAAGAGCGTAAAAAATGTAATTTTAGGCAAAAACCTCACAAATCATAGTATTACTGAAGACAAATGGGTTAAATTGATTCGTAAAGGTTTTGACAAAAAAAGAAGTGGCGACCTTATCATCATGTTAGAACCAGGATATCTACCTGAAAAAGTGGACCTCACCCCGAATCAAGGCACATCACACGGGTCTGGTTATTCTTATGATACTCATGTACCCCTATTGTGGTATGGGGCAGGAATTAAAAAACAAGATTTGTTTTACCCGATAAGCATCACAGATATTGCACCTACTTTGACTCATTTTCTAAATCTACAAAGAACTGGTGCAATGACAGGGCAACCTATTATAGATGTCCTAAAAAAATAAGCAGAAATTGGACAATAAAAATAGATTTCTAGAGGAACTTGCTCAAACCAATCCAAATCCACTTTTGATTGAAGCTGATCATGCTGAGGGGATTTATATTTATGATAAAGAAGGAAATAAATACATGGATATGATTGCTGGTCTGTGTGTAAATAACTTAGGGCATAATCATCCTAAAATTATAACTGCCATTAAAAGACAAGTTGATAAACACTTACATGTCATGGTTTATGGGGAGTTTATTCAACAAGCGCAATTAGACCTTTCCAAAAATTTAATGAGCTTATTGCCCAAAGAGCTGGATTGCGTCTATGCGGTAAACTCAGGAACAGAAGCAAATGAAGCGGCTATAAAGTTATGTAAAGCTTACACTGAACGAACTGAAATTATAGCCTTTAACGGTGCTTATCATGGCAGTACAAATGGCTCCTTAAGCATCTCTAGTGGTGAGCAAAGAAAACAGAACTTTAAACCATTACTACCCAACATAAAATTCATTGAATTAGATCAAATCAATGAGCTTGATAATATTACTACTGAGACCGCTGGTGTTTTTTTGGAAACCATTCAAGGTGATGCTGGCGTCCAGATTCCATCCAAATTATTTATGCAGAGATTGAGGGCAAGATGCACAGAAGTAGGTGCTCTGCTTGTTTTGGATGAGATTCAATGTGGACTTGGAAGAACAGGTAAACATTTTGCTTTCGAACACTATAATATCCAACCTGACCTCCTTACTTTAGGTAAATCTTTAGGAGGGGGGTTACCCATCGGAGCATTGATTTCGGGTAAACATATATTAAATACATTTCGAGATCGTCCCGCTTTAGGACACATCACTACTTTCGGTGGTCATCCCGTAACATGCGCAGCAGCAGCTTCTTTTTGCTCTGTACTAAAACACGAGGTGAATCTAGATGAGGTCGAGCGATTGGGTTCTATTTTAGAAAACATGCTAATTGAACACCCAGAAATAAAAATCTGTAGGCGAATTGGAATGATGTTCGCCTTTGACATGGAATCATCTGAATTGGTTTCAAAAGTCGTTCATCAATGTTTACAAAAAGGACTCATCACTTTTTGGTTTCTCTCTCATCCAAATAGTTTTCGATTATCTCCACCATTAACAATTACGGAAAATGAGATCATAAGTGCAGGAAAACTCATTTATGAAGCAATAAACGAAAGTATTTCGTGATTTTTGAAAAGCACTTGAGAGTATTCTTTATTTTTGCAGAGATTATATGAAAGTAACAGAATACATTGAAGCTGCGGAGAGTACTTTATTCTCTTTTGAAATACTTCCCCCTTTAAAAGGTAAAAGCATTCAGTCAATTTACGATGGAATTGATCCATTAATGGAATTCAAACCCAAATTTGTGAATGTCACCTATCATCGGGAGGAATATATTTATAAAGAGAAGGGAAACGGTTTGCTTGAAAAAGTCTCCATACGTAAAAGACCAGGAACTGTTGGGATTTGCGCAGCCATTATGAACAAATACAAAGTAGATGCCGTCCCACATTTAATATGTGGTGGATTTAGCAAGGAGGAAACAGAAAACGCATTAATTGATTTACAATTTTTAGGCATAGACAATGTTTTGGCTTTACGAGGCGATTCTATCAAAACAGAAACATCCTTTCGCCCAGACCCAAATGGTCATTCTTATGCAGTAGAGTTGGTTGATCAGATCTCAGATATGAATCAAGGAAACTATATCATGGATGATATAAAGCTTGAGCCTACGGATTTCTGTATTGGAGCCGCGGGATATCCTGAAAAACATTTTGAAGCCATGAATTTGAAAACAGATTTATTGCATTTAAAAAACAAGGTAGATGCAGGAGCTAGCTATATTGTTACTCAAATGTTTTTTGACAATAAAAAGTACTTCGCATTTGTTGATGCTTGCCGAGCCTTTGGTATTAATGTGCCCATTATTCCGGGTTTAAAACCGATTAAATCTTTAAACCACATCTCCTTTTTACCAAAGTTTTTCCATATTGATTATCCTGAAGAATTATCGACTGAACTTTTAAAGTGTAAAAGTAATAGTGATGTAGAACAAGTTGGGATTGAATGGGGCATAGAGCAAACTAAAGAACTTGTTAAAGGAGGAGCTCCATGCATTCATTACTATACAATGTCAAATTCCGATTTAGTAAAAACAATTGCCTCAAAAATATTTTAGATGAAAATACGATTTATAATACTTCTTGTCATTTCCTTCTGTTTTGGCTTTCAATCGCATTCACAAGGCCTTAATGAGAGTAGTATATTAGTCATCGGTCAATTCGACCGTCCAGATGAAAGGTATGCTGTTGAAGTAACTCTAACTGAGCTTTTTTCAAGTCAGGGATTAAATGCCATGCCTTCATTAAATATTTTGAAACAAGGTTCAGATCCACTAGTACTTGCGTCTGATACACTTCAGAAATTGTTGCTCGGCAAGAACATCAAAACGTATCTCGTTGTTAATGTTCGAGGTTATGATCGACGCTTTAAACCGAGTGAAATTGAGGTGTCTCTTGAAGAAATTCTAGGCCGAACGAGTATCTATCATATTTACAGAGAAGAAGCGACATCTGTTAGCCTGGAATTTACATTTTTCAGAGAAAATAAAGTGGTTTTTAGGGATATCTTAAGATGTGGGAACATTTCAGACAGAGATTCTGTCCTTAAGAGAATTCAAAAAAAACTACCCAAAAGAATGTCTAGAAAGTGGTCTAAAAACTAAAAATTACCCGACCGAAACTTTTTATCAAATTTCATATCGCTTGGGTCGCCGTACGCTCCACATTTGGGAACACGTTCAAACAATTTGATAAACTTCACCCTTATCAAAACTGGCCAGTATTGAGAAGAGAACCAATTCATCTTGGCATTAAAACCATTCCATTGATGTATACCAATCAATGGCATCTCAACAGCAGGAATCATCATCCAAGCTCTGTTAAACCTAATTCCAATACCCAAACTATAATGAAATTGTAAATTAAATTGCCCTTGGAATTTGTGCTCCAATGCATAATCCGTAAATCCATCATTATACACTTGATTGCCTTGTGATTGTGTATAATCAAAGTTAAAACCAAATGCATTATCAATGAAATGTTTTCTAGCCTTATCTATTTTCTTTTTACCATAATAAATCAATGAATGGGCTGAAACACGGCTAAAAAACGAACTGTTTTGGAATTCACCAAAACCATTAGATGTTGATATCAGCTCATTTGAGCTGTTAAAACGGTCAATAGAAGTTGACTCTTTACCTGCTATAACCTTGTATCCTAATCCCCAATCAAAGTAATCTATAATTCTACTTTTCTTTAGAAATTTTATTGGGATACCTTTCCATTTCGGAAAATGTGCAAATCCAAGTTCAGCAAAATAACCCACCTTTCCTTCTGGCAAAACATTATACTCACCTCTACCTGTTCCTGAAGCCAAATCCCCTGAAAGTTCTTTGGATGGCATCAAATAGCTTGCTCCAACATTAAATTGAATTCCATCATTTACAACAATCAGATAATCATTATCCTTACTCGATTTTTTAAACGCTCCTTGGGCGTTTATAATAAAAGTGCTTAAAACAAATAAGGTCAATAGTACTATTCTCATAATTCAAAGTTAAAAGATTTACTCTTTTCAGCCATTTTTGCCATAATCTCTTCCGAATCCCAATTTTGCTCAATGTTTTCGGTATTCATAACCTCTTCCATTATGGAGTCTTGTATTTTGCCTTGGTTGTACGCCACATGATAAGGTATATTACTAAAAGTAACTTGAGAATACAACGGCAACCACTTATTAGGATACAATTTGGTGTATTTTGCTTCAATTTTTTTCCTTAGTAAAAAACTCTCATCGGCCACATGATCCCTCATTTCATAATAATTGTCTAAGGAAAGATCTTGTAGGGCATCTCCATCCCTTTTCCTTGTTTCATTATATTCTTTAAATACATTCTCCCAATTCTCACCATGCTTCACCATGAGGTCATTAAGAACCGTACAATCTTCGAATCCAGAGTTCATGCCTTGTCCATAAAAAGGAACTGTAGCATGAGCAGAATCTCCCATCAGTGCTACTTTTCCGGATGTCCACGGAAAACACCTTATGATGGCGAGTGATGACAAAGGGTGATCTTCCCATGCTTCACCCACATTCGGCATCATTTCATAAAAATCAGGAAAAACCTCTTTAAAGAATTGATCTACATCTGCTTTACAATTCAATTTATCGAAAGCATATTTATGATTTTCATGCGGCATAAATAAAGTGCATGTGAATGAGCCATCTTCATTGGCGAGCGCAATCATCATGAATCTGCCCCTCGGCCATATATGAAGTGCATTTTTATCCATTTTATAAGATCCATCTGCATTTGCGGGTAACAATACCTCACGATATCCATCTTCAATGAAGCGTTGACTATAATTAAACCTTGGTAGCTTTTGCATTGAATTATATCTAATGGCTGAAAAAGCACCATCTGAAGCAAAAATCAAATCTGATTTCACCTCAATTTCTTCACCCGTAATCGTATTGCGAACGAAAGAAATAGATTTTTCAAAATCTACTTTATGACACTCGTGGTGATAATGAATGGTTGCATTTCCTTTTTTTTCAGCAATATCCATCATTTTGGCATTTATATTTCCCCTTGAGACTGAATATATTGCCTCCCCCTCTTGTCCATAAGGTTGATAAGTCAATTCTCCTTCTAAATCGTGCATCACCCTGCCATGCATAGGTATCGCTATTTCTCGAACATCGTCACCAACACCAACAGCGTCTAAAGCCTTCCATCCCCTGACAGAAAGGGCAAGATTAATAGATTTTCCAGCTGAAATTTCTGCTTTCCTAATATCAGATCTCCTTTCATAGATGGTCACTTTATAACCTGCTCGCGATAAATATACAGCCCACAATGACCCTACTAGGCCGGCTCCAATGATTGTCACATTCTTTCCCATACCAATCTCTTTTATTTTCTCCAATGTTTTGAATAAGACGATTCAAAATAATCACTCTTAAATCTTGTACTGAGTTTTTTATTCTGATACCGAATGATCAGTCTCCAAATAATAATCCCAGCAATTAAAATACCTATGGCTTGAACTGAAACATTAATATAATCAGTCATTGTGGATAATTCTCCAGAATACTTGAGCTGAATCATTTCTTGTTCTGTCATACTACATTCAATAACACAAAGTTAGTCAGATTGTTGTCCCGAAATTTCTATTAAAAAGGAATTATCCACAGCTAAAACTTAATTTTAGGCTCAATAAATTCAATGTTTCTTTTTAATCCAGAATATTTTGTTCTTTTTACAGCACTTCTTTTAAAAAGCTCATCATAAAAATCCTTTGACAACTCTTCCCAGTCCCTTTTAGACAGGTCCAATAATTTTGGATTCATCAAACGACTTTCGTTGGATGGTTTTGAAAACTTATTCCATGGACATACATCCTGGCATACATCACAACCAAATGCCCAATTGTCCATTTTACCCTTGAATTCAGAAGGCAATATTTCATCTTTAAGCTCAATGGTCAAATAAGAAATACATTTCGAAGCATCAATTTTATATGGTTCTACTATCGCGTCTGTTGGGCACTCATCTATACATTTTGTACAGGTGCCGCAATAATCTTTAATAGGCCCATCTGGCTCAAAATCAACATCAATTATCATCTCTGCAATAAAAAAAAAGCTCCCCTCTTTTGGATGGATCAAGTTTGTGTTTTTCCCGATCCAACCCAACCCTGATCTTTTGGCCCAAGCTTTATCCATTACAGGTGCGGAATCAACAAACACCCTTCCATCGATATCTCCTATAAGTTCCTTGGTGAAATCGAACAGCTCAAATAAACGTTCTTTAATGATAGAATGATAATCCTCTCCATAAGCATACTTTGAGATTTTTGGTGCTGATTTATCTACTTGCTGACTTTCTGTAGAATAATTGAACAATAAAGAAATAACGGATTTTGCGCCTGGCACTAATTTTCTTGGATCAAGTCTTAAATCAAAATGATTAGCCATATAAGACATTTTACCATGATAATTTTGATTTAACCAATGGTCTAACTTTGGAGCTTCTTCTTCAAGAAATTCAGCCTTTGAAAACCCACAATAAAAAAAACCCAATTCGTTGGCTTTTCCCTTTATTTTTGATTTAAAAGGTGTACCATCCATATAGTTAAAATAAATCTCCCTGAACGGAACCTCTGGTCATACCGAGATGCTCATATGTTTTTTGGGTTGCTTTTCTACCTCTTGGTGTTCGCATAAGAAACCCTTCCTGAATTAAAAAAGGCTCATAGACCTCTTCTATCGTTCCTGAATTTTCACCAATAGCAGTTGCTACAGTTGTTAAACCTACTGGGCCACCACTAAATTTTTCAACAATCGCTTTGAGTATTCGTATGTCCATCTCATCTAACCCATTGGCATCGACATTTAAAGCTTTAAGAGCAATTTCTGTAATCGACTCATCGATGATGCCGTTACCCTTTATTTGAGCAAAATCTCTGACTCTTCTTAATAAGGCATTCGATATTCTTGGCGTCCCTCTGCTCCGTCCGGCAATTTTTGCTGCCGCATTAAAATCAATTTGTATCTCAAGTAAACCAGCAGATCTCTCAATAATCGCTGTTAATGTTTCTACATTGTAATATTCTAATCGAGAATTTATACCAAAACGAGCTCGCAACGGACTTGTTAATAAACCTGAACGAGTGGTTGCACCAATAAGTGTAAATGGGTTTAGATTGATTTGAACGGTTCTGGCATTGGGACCAGTATCAATCATGATATCAATCGAATAATCTTCCATTGCTGAATAAAGATATTCCTCAACAACTGGACTCAAACGATGGATCTCGTCAATAAAAAGAACATCTCCAGTTGCAAGATTTGTTAGCAGTCCTGCCAGATCACCTGGCTTGTCTAGTACAGGTCCGCTTGTAATCTTACACCCAACCTCCATTTCGTTCGCAATAATATTGGCAAGTGTTGTTTTTCCCAAACCAGGAGGGCCATGAAGTAATACATGATCCAATGGCTCGTTTCTTAATTTTGCCGCTTTAACAAAAATCTCAAGGTTTGCTACAATACTCGGTTGTCCGGCAAAATCAGCTAGTTTTTGGGGTCTTAAAACCTTATCAAATTCTTTCTCCGAATTGTTTTCTGCTTCGTCCTTATAATCAAATGAATCTTCCACCAAGTAGTACTTTTAACAAATTTACAAAAGCAAACGATACCAAACCTAAATTCAAAAAAGGAAAAATCAATATCCGTTTTTAAATGCGGCTAGCATCAACGACATATCTTCAAACATAAAGTCAGCAACTCTTAATCGAGGTTCTTTTAAGTGTGTTTTCTCAGGTATACATACGACCTTCATCTTAGCTGACATTCCAGAGATTATGCCATTCAGAGAATCTTCAATAACAAGACATTTATTTGAATCTACATTTAATTTTTTAGCGGTTTCAAGATAAACGGCAGGATGCGGTTTTCCAAACTCTTCGAATTCGGCGGAATGTGCAACATGAAAGAAATGATTTATTTTTAAACCCTCAAGTACCGCCTGCAGTAAATTGTTGGGAGAAGAAGTTGCCAATCCGATTTTCAATTTGTTTTTTGTTAAATATTCTAAGGTTTCTATTACACCAATTAAGGGAATTGGATTTTCGCGAACCAATTCAACCATTCGATTTATGATGTCATCTTCCACTTTTTTTTCATCTGAAATTCCAAGGTTTTGATTTTTATTCCAATAATGAATGACCTCATCAATTCGCAACCCTACTGTTTTTTGAAAATCATTCTTAGATAAATTACAACCCAAATCAGAAAATACTTTTTCCATGGCTATTTTCCATAAGGGTTCCGAATCAATTAGAACTCCGTCCATATCAAAAATAACCGCCTCAAAATGCTTGATCGAAAGCTTCGAATTCATAGTTTAATTATTTTCATCTTTTGTTTTCCCAATCGACTTTTCTCGGCAACAATTCTTATTTGCTCCTCTGAATCAACACATATTCCCTCCCATTGCTGAAGGGGCCCCAGGTTCTTTTGTCGAACCAATTCGAACTGGTTTTTTCTGCGCTCAAATACGAACAATCTTTTGTAGGTCAGTACATATAATTTGTTATTGAAATAATCACACCCAGTTACCGATCCTGTTAGCCAAGAGACACCTTTTAATTGAATCTCTTGAAGTAATTTTACCTCCAGCAGATTGTTTGATAAGTCCGCCTCATAAATTTTACAGATGCCTTTATAGGGCTTAGACCTGTCTTTGGATAAAATCAATAATTTTCCGTCGGCATAGGTAAGCGCTTCTGAATCAAAATTCATTTGGCTACCCTCAGGTGGAAACATCATTTGATCAGGATAATTTAATGCATAAAGTTCAGCTATGACGGTGTCAGGTAAATTATGGTTGAGTTTTCTATCGAAAAAATAAAACATCCATGAATTATTTATCGGAACACGATAAACCATCAAATCCTTTCTTTGATTTCGATTATTACCAATATCACCAATGTATAAAAAATCACCATCAGAGGATAGGTCCTCCCAATCGATGTTTTCGGCCCCAGAAACAAACATTTTGTGCAAAACAGAGCCGTCATCTTTTATTAAATATACGAACGAATCGTCTCCACTATCGTTTATCGAAAAATACACACCATGGAAGGCATCGTCAATACCTGAAATTTCACTTAGCTGTTTCGATAAATTATAGGCCTTAGAAGCACAAGAAGTTAGAGTAAATGATAGTATGATCAGAAAGTAGAAAAATCTCATGACTTAAGGTATACACTTACAATTTCAATTCGGCGATCTGTTACTTCTTCCACTACAAAAGTTAAACCTTTCATTTTGAGCTTGGAATTCTTTTCTGGAATATTTGCAAGCTTAAATAAAATCAACCCTCCTAGCGTTTCATAATCCTCAGAGTCAGGAATTCTTAGATCGTAATGTTCATTGATATGGTCAATTTCGATTCGTGCAGAAAAACGATAATGGGTATCCGAAAGCTTTTCTTCGAGAAGATCATCTTTGTCATGTTCATCTTCAATTTCTCCAAAAATTTCTTCAATAACATCTTCTAGTGTAACCATTCCAGCAGTTCCTCCATATTCATCAGTTACAATAGCAATATTACCTGATTGTTCTGTGAATTTCTCTAAAAGCTCTTCACCCGTTATTACTGAAGGCACAAAGTGAATTGGCAATAATATTTGCTTAATCGATTTTGGAGACTTGAACATATCAGAGGAATGCACATATCCGATAATATTATCAATGGAATCTCGATAAATAAGGATTTTTGAAAGTCCTTTGGCTATGAATAGGTTTTTTACCGCATCCAAAGTATCATTGATGTCTACTGAAATAATTTCAGTCCTAGGAATCATACAATCTCGAGCCTTGACTTCTGAAAAATCAAGAGCATTTCTCAATAACGTCATATCGTCTGTAGATATCTCTTCACTCTCTATTCTTTCAGAAAGGTCATCTACAAAATGTTCCAAATCAACTCTTGAAAAAACTTTTTGATTTGTTTTTTGATCCAACCCAAATGTTTTTAAAATAATCCAACTAAAAAACAAAATGACGTGAGTTGGAATGTATAAAAGGATATACAATATAAATAACGGGAATGTGCCAAATTTGAGAGACTTATTGGGGTTGAATTGAACGATGCTTTTAGGAATGAACTCAGCAGCTACAAGAACCAATAAAGTTGAAAACAAAGTTTGCAACAGAAGAGTTACAGAGTCTGAACTTATACCCCATCCTTGAATTATTGGCTCAAGAAGAACAGCAGACGAAATACCGTATATTACTAAAGAAATGTTATTTCCGAGTAAAATAAATGCAATGACTTTTGACTCATTTTTATAAAAAACAGAATGGAGCTTACTTAGAAGAGTACCTTTACTTTTGTCAACCTCAATTTTCAGTCTGTTTGATGACAAAAAAGCCAATTCCATACCTGAAAAAAAAGCAGAAAATAAAAGAGAAATGAGAATTAAGCAAAAAGCATTGAACATATTATAACAACAATGTAAGCATTATTTGATTAAATCAAAACCGATATCTTTCCTGTAATTCATTCCTTCAAAGCTTATTTTATCTATTGTTTCATAGGACTTTTTAATGGCAAACTCGATGTTTTTACCATAAGATGTTATGGCCACTACACGTCCGCCGGCTGTGACAGATGAAGGGCCATCAGATTTAGTTCCTGCATGAAAGCAGATGCTATCAACAACGGTATTCAAACCGAATATTTGTTTTCCTTTTTCATATTTATTAGGATAACCTCCAGACACTAACATTACTGTCGCTGCACTCTTATCATAAAATTGAATGTCTCTTTCAGAAAGTGTATTTGTGGCTATTCCTTCAAATAAATCTAGAATGTCAGATTTTAATCTTGGTAAAACGACCTCAGTTTCAGGGTCGCCTAATCGACAATTATATTCTATTACGTAAGGATCACCTTTCACATTTATTAGCCCGAAAAATATAAATCCTTTGTATTTAATCCCTTCTGACTTCAATCCTTTTGTAGTTGGGACAATAATCTGATTATGAACCTTATCCATAAACCCCGCATCTGCAAATGGAACAGGACTCACTGCACCCATACCTCCAGTATTTAGACCCGTATCTTGTTCACCTATTCTTTTATAATCCTTTGCCTCAGGCAATAGCTTAAAAGATTCTCCATCCGTAATAATAAATACGGAAACTTCTCTGCCATCAAGAAACTGTTCAATTACTACTTTTTCACTGGCAGTTCCGAACTTAGAATCCATCAACATGTTTTTCAGCTCTTTTTCTGCTTCTTTTAAATTGTCTAAAATCAATACTCCTTTACCTGCCGCAAGACCGTCTGCCTTTAAAACATATGGTGAATTCATCCCTCTCAAAAAGTCAATTCCTTTATCAACAGTTTCTTTGGTAAATGTTCCATATTTGGCTGTTGGAATATTATGTCTTTTCATGAAAGATTTGGCAAAGTCTTTACTTCCCTCTAATTGAGCACCCTTTGCATCGGGACCAATAACAGGGATTTTATATAAGACTTCGTCATTCATGAAAAAATCAGCAATCCCGTTGACCAAAGGTTGTTCAGGTCCAACAATTACAATTTCAATATTGTTATCTATTACTGCTGTTTTAACAGCTTCAAAATCATTTGGATCAATGGGTATATTTTTACCATGTTTTCTTGTTCCAGAATTACCAGGTGCAATAAATAACTCATCTAATATGGAGCTCTGAGCCATTTTCCACGCCAATGCATGTTCTCTGCCTCCGGACCCTAATAATAAAATTCTCATTAGCTGTGTTTTAAGATCGATTCAAAGAAATTCCTGCCTTCCGAATTCGATAAAACATCATCGGATGCCCTTTCAGGATGAGGCATCATTCCGAAAACATTTTTTTCTTTATTTGAAATTCCTGCAATATTATGAATAGAGCCATTAGGATTAGACTCCCCACTTATCTCGCCTTTTTCATTACAATATTTAAATAGAACCTGATCGTTTTGCTCAAGAGATTCAATGACTTCAGAAGAAGCATGATAACGTCCCTCACCATGGGCAATAGGAATCTTAAATGCTTCATTTCTGTTTAAACCAGCTGAAATCGCTGCACTCGATGAAATTGCTTTGAGATGGACATTTTTACAAATGAACTTTTGATTGTTATTATGTAAAAGAGCTCCGTCCAATAACCCAGCTTCAGTTAATATTTGAAATCCATTACAAATCCCTAAAACATAACCTCCTTTATTTGCGTGAGAAATAACTTCTGTCATGATAGGAGAAAACCGAGAAATAGCACCAGAACGGAGATAATCTCCAAAAGAAAACCCTCCTGGTAAAACAACCATGTCTGCGCCTTGTAAATCTGAATCTTTATGCCAAAGATGAACTACTTCCTGATTCATCACATCCCGAAGTATATACATCATATCCTGATCACAATTTGAACCAGGAAAAGTAACTACACCAAATTTCATCCGTTATATAAATTTTAATGCGAAATTAATCAATTATACAGCTTGACTAGGTAGGAAAAGAAAAAACTTGATAACAGAATATACTATTACCACGTAAAAAAGAACATTTGCCGCCATTCCATAAGTATCACTTAAAAAAGCAAAGATTAGCAAGACTGACATGGGTATAATTAATAAGCTAAAATGATCTATTTGTTGAAAACTTATTAGTTCATAAAGCGAAAGAAGAAAAAAGAACAATATCAAAATGATTAATGAACGAATCTGTTTATTGGTTTGAATTTTAGCCTGTCGCATTTTAAATACAACGGAAAATAAAGACAATACCAAAAACACAATTAAGGAAATTGTCACAAACCAAAAATCTTTTTGTGGGATTTCAAAATGGCTACTCCAAAGAGAGGGTCTCCATACCGAACCATTTAAATAGGTAATAGAAAAATAATACATAAAAGGTATACTGAACCCTGAAAATGCCATCAAGAACTCTTTAAAAGAAAGTTGCCGAATCACAGTAACTGAAACAATAAGCATGGGCAATAAAAATATATAGATGGGGCAAAGCGTAACCCCTATTGCAAAAAACAAAAAAGCATTAAAAATATTTTTACGACCATCTTCCCGTTTATTCAACTCAAAAAGCTGATGTATCATGAAAATAATCGTAGAATGTAAAAGAAGGGTACTATTCAAAAAATAAGAACATTCAAACAAACTCATAAAGACCACATAGATCAAAGCGACCAAATAGGTATTGCGTTCATAAAAATTATTTCTATTTACTAATAAATTCAAACCAAAAGAATTTAAAAGTACCACCAGAGATGCCAAAACAACAGCAATAATAGCATTCAACTCGATATTTTCTAGCCATAATCCAAAATGCTGATTTGGAACCAACTCAACAAACTCAAAATAATAATTTAGCATTTGATAACAGACTAAAAAGAAGGGTATCAGTAGTAGAACGTATGTTTTATTTCCTAAAAAGAGCTTTATCAAAGTGACTTGATTTTATTGAAAAATGAAAAATAATTATTATTCACATCTGATTTACATAAAAAGAGAATAAACCTTTTGAATTTTATCACCAATTTTAGATAATACAAAGTTAAAAATGATATCTTTGGACGCATTAAAAAAGCAGATTAACTCATAATTCATCTAGAATGTCAAAGAAAAAAAACAAATACTCGGATAAAGAACTTTTAGAATTCAAAGCACTGATTTTAAGTAAATTAAAAGAGGCTCAAGATGATTACAGTCTTCTCATTGGTTCACTCTCTCACAATGATGACCATGGAACTAATGATACGGGAAGAACATTTAACATGATGGAAGATGGTTCTGAAACACTTTCACGTGAGGAACTGGCTCAACTGGCTGCGCGACAAGAAAAATTCATTAAAAATCTTCAGGCAGCTCTCATTCGAATCGAAAATAAGACCTATGGGATTTGCAGAGCAACCGGAAACCTCATTGCTAAGGCGCGCTTAAAGTTGGTTCCTCATGCGACTATGAGTATTGCCGCAAAAAATGCACAAAACAAATAAGTGAAAAAGCAATTTTCCATTGTTATAATAACCATAATTGGTCTCTTGCTAATTGACCAGGTTATTAAGATTTGGATTAAAACATCCTTTATTCAAGGTGAAATACCAACACCGCTATTAGGAGACTGGTTTCAGCTACACTACATAGAAAATCCAGGAATGGCCTTTGGCACAACCTTTGGTTCTTTAATGTGGCATAAATTGGCGCTTAGTATATTTCGAATAATTGCCATTACCGGCATTGGGTATTACATGTGGACTGAATACAAAAAAGGTGTAAAAACAGAATACCTTATTGCGATCAGTTTAATCTTCACAGGGGCTATTGGCAACCTCATTGATTCTGCTTTATATGATTTCATTTTCACATTTGATCCATGTAATTTTTACAATCAGATGGAAGGTTCCGGAAATTTTGTCACTTGCACTCACCTGGGGCCTCACGGAACGAGTTATACCAGTATTCATGAAGTTAGAAATCATGGATTTCTTTTAGGAAGTGTAGTAGATATGTTCCAATTTAACGTAACATGGCCTTCATGGGTTCCATGGGTGGGTGAAAGCCAAATATTTCCTGCAATCTGGAATTTCGCTGACGCCTGTATTACTTGTGGAGTGGGTATGATTCTACTAAGAAACAAGAACTATTTCCCTAAAGAAAAAACCTAGAAATTCCATTTCATACTTCGGTCATCTAAAATGGCAAAAGAAATTTTGTAGTCAAATCTTGGTTGGCTTTTATTTCCTGTAGATAATACACCATACAATCCAACTCTTAATCTTCTTCTTGAAAGTTTGAAGTTGCGTTCTAACCCAGCCAATATCTCGTAATGAAAATAATCATGTTCTTTAACATATAAAGCGCCACCACCAAAAACAAGACCCACACGTGTCTTTTTCATAAACGGAATCTTATTGATTATTGCTCCATTATCATGATGAACGAAATGCGCCTCCAACGACATATCGTTTGTTCTTAATAAGGTATCTAAGCCCTGAAATGAATACAATGGATTTGAAAACCATAACGGGTCACTCCTTCTTTGAAATTTAAAATCTGGATCTCTTAAGTTATTGGCATTCAGAAATAACCCTCCTGATAGGCGATAGCTAGAAGTTCCAATAGTACCTATTTTGAACGTTTGATCAATACTCATTTGAATATATTCGTGATCTATATCACTACCGAAAACATTTGGAATACCTCGCTCATAATAAAGATTAAAAGTAGGCCATGCCGAACCCAATACTATCTTCCTATATGGTTCCCGCATGTATTTTTGTTTTGGGGTGTAACTGACAGTAAAATCAGCAATTAAAGCCTGATAGGTCTCAAAATCAGATGGTTCATTATTTGGAAGTACGTCATCTGCAAATTCAAGAAAATCATACCCTTCTAAACTTCTTCTCTCGGTAAATTCCCCTCCCAAATCAATGTAGAATCCATTAAAAAGCTCATATTCTATAGAGGTATTCATACTTGTTGCCTCGATAAAATTCTCTCTCTTATATATTTGTGTAATCGCATCATATCCGCGTATTACATCGAAATCATGATTTAAAGACATCCTGATTTTCCCTTGATGGAATGGGTCAAATTTATATTTCCACCAGGTATCACCTTTTATATCATTGTTCAATAACCCATATGATATCTGGGTATACGAATCTAAAGTCCGTTCATCTTTCCATTTTTTAAACAAATCGAAATTAGGCGAAAGTCTAGGACCTGCAATATACACAGGACGTATTGTCGTAGCTAAGCTCCCTATAGTCCACTGCATTCTTTTACTCCTGTTCCTGTGGTCAACTCCCCACCAAAGCACCTTAAGTGCAGTGATCTTATTAAAAACCTTGTCAACACTATCTAGATATTCCTTTCGGTTGATATAATCTTTGATACTATCTTGACGAATAATGAAGGCAATCTCTTCAGGACTCAACTGACCTGCACGTTCATTTTCCCAATAGGAAGAATCCTTTTCGTACGCTTCTTTTTCTGTAACAGCAAGCTCAGAATTAAAAAATTTATTTTCAAATTCGGGCTGAAAGTCATAATTAGAGAAAATGGCGGTTGTTTTACAAATAGATGACTCTCGTTTGTATTTCACGCCATAATCTAAGACCTGTTTTTTTAGCACACATATCGAGTCACCAGGATGGTCATACTCTTGTTGAATATTGAAATAATCATAAACCAATAGATTTCCCTTTTTCATGGATAAATCTAATTTTTCAATGAGCCATAATGAATCTACAACCCAAATATATCCTTGCAATGTTGAGGTGGCTGTATTCCTAGCCTGAATTTTAATTTTAGAGATACTTCTTCCTTCATCAATATATTTCTCAACCAAACGGTATTTATATGACAAAATTCCTGGAATGGAAATAGGTGAACTTATCGGATTTTCATGTAAATCATCTAAACGCAATAAATTTTCAAAAAAATTAAAATTGGATTTAACGGTCGTTGTATAATATAAATTGCGCTTAGATCCTCGTAAGGAATACGCTTTGCGGAATTCTTTTACTTTATTACTTGAAGCATAATTTCTTTCAATTTGAATTTCAAGAAGGTTCATCGTATCTCGCAATGGATTTGTGCCATCAAAACTATCATCAATCTCAGGCTCTCCATCATTTTCTTCCTCTCTGCTCTTTCGTCTAATGTCTTCTCTTGCTTTAATATACACTTCGACCTTGTGCGGATGGTTCCAAGGGTTTATTTGGTCTCGTTTCGAAACTACTTTCTTCATTATATCCCTTCCAGGATTAGATTTTTTTGCAGAAACTTGAACGGATTCGAGATCTTGAATTTTACTTGGAAATAGCTGTATTTTCCTGATCATATCCAATGCACTAATTGAAATGTAGCTCTCTCGATTTTCAAAGCCCAAAGAACTAAAAACTAAAAAATACTCACCCGGCATCAAACTGAGCTGATAATTTCCATTTATATCTGCAACAGTGCGTTGATTGGGATCATTTTTTACAAAAACCTTGGCATGAGGAATGGGCACATTCCGTTCATCGAATATGGTTCCTTTTACAAAGTTTTGAGCTTGACAATTGTGGGTGTTTATAAGATATGAAACACACATTACAGATAACAAAACAAAAGTTTTTGTCCATTTATTTAACCTTATTTCATTATGAATTAGGTTCAAATTCTTTCTTTTTCTTTTTTAGACATATACTCAATATGTTTCTCCATACGATTCATCATCCAAACTTTAAAAAAATACATTCCGAATGCCAATAGTACAAGTGGATAATAAAACACCCATTTTTCGAAACCGTCAATAAAGCACATTACAGTTACCGCAATGAACATGACAGTACCTATGAGCAACCATATCACTTTCATTATTTTATTATATGTATTCATTCTTCCTTCTTTAAATTTAAACGACCAGTAGGGTTTAATATCTCAAAATAACTAAAGTCCTGTTTTGTCTCCAGTCCCCTACCTGTTAAAAGTTCCTTTGGAGACCGAACAACCACTTGTTTATCTGTTCGAATGGTGCTATCCCGCTTATTCCAAGTAAGCTCCTCAGTTTCTAAAGTTTGGTCTTTTTTGTAATTATATAACCGAACAGAATCCTTCACCACAACAAGTTCCTCCGAATGATCATATACCCCCCTTTGAGCCGTCAAAGTTGACACCAACAAACCTTCAGGATTAAAAAAATCAACCTTTACAAAATCTCTGAAATTGCTGATGTGTTTCGGATGGGTATACGTTTCTGAAATTTTAGCATACAAATGAAACTTCGTTAATCCAGAATCACTGTAAATCATTTTTAAATTTTGACTTTGCTCGTCAGGTGCATCTTCAAAATCAGTGACTCGCTTTACATCACCTTCGTCATTAACACACGAAAACAAGATTCCCGCAAAAACAAAACAAAGCGGAAACAACAAGAATTTCATCTAATTCTTTTTAACATCTACAGTAACATTCCAACAGGAAAGTTTAAGCGTAGCTGGACTATTATTACTGAAAATCTCATCAGCAGTGGGAGCATTCGCTTTGAATTTTGATGCAATCCCCGGTTCACCAGCCTGGTTTGCCAATTGAGCAGCGTAGTAATAATTACATTTACGTTCAAATGTACTTGAACCACAAGAATTTGCTGTTTTCGCTACACAATTTGCTGCGACCAAAAGGGCTTTAGATCTGTTCATGCCTTTAATGGTTAATGCCGTATTGTATGCCGTTCTATACGCATTCAAGTTGGAATATTGAATATCCAAAACATCCATCATTATTTCGTTCTTAATAGAATCCAACTCTGTCATTTGAACCGCAGTTTGATATACGGAAATAGACTCTTTAAATCGTTTTTTAACCTTCAAAAGCTGGGCTTTTGCTAAAACAGCATCTATCGTATTGTCAATCGAAATTATGGTATCAATAAGCATTTCATATTCATTGCTTTCAGTACAACCTTTTTCTTTTAATAATTTCAAGAAATTGTTTACTGCTTTCTTTTTGGCTTCTTTATCCTGGGGTAAAGATGACATAAATCCATTTAGTTCTGGTAAGATATCATCGCATGATCTCACCAAACTATTAAAGTACCCCGTAAGACTTTGTTGTGTACTTGAAGCAAACTTCTCACTTTCAATCTTTTTAGACAATAAAAAATAATCGGAAATCAAACGTTTTTTGAATGCTGTTTGCTCATCTCCTGAGGTAATTGAAAATAAAGTGTAAAGATTGTAATAATAATAAGTCAACTCAGCATCATTGAACTTATTGTTGTTTTCGAAAGCACGAAGGTAAATTTCATCCGCTTTTTTATAATCTGGCTTTGAAGACATCATTATGAAAGTCGCACGTTTTGAGGATTCAACTTCGTTGTAGTATCCTTTTGCATCCATTCTATCGTATACACCGAGCAAAGTATCCGTGTAAAGCTTTTTTCTAACATTGTCTTTTTCGGTAATAATCGTATTCCGAAGTGTTTTAGACATCGCATCGTATTCCTTGGCTCCATATTCTTCACCACAAATTGTTTCACCCTTAAGGTAATACATTGAAGCCATTGCATAATTTTTCATTTTTAGCTCTTGGCTAACAAAAAGAAGCATTCTTTGACACTCTTTATTATTGTCCATTTCCTGACCAAAAAATAAAGTGGTCATAAAAATCATCCCAAATAATATCCCAAACCTTTTCATAATTTACTTTTTTCTAATCCAACTTTCTTTTTCTAAACCATTTTTCAAAAGCAGAAGGTGAAAACACCATTCCAAAATTAAAGCCCAAATAATTTTCTTTTAAACTGCTGTCATTTCCATTTCCTTTTTGCCCTAATACAAAAGCAAAATTCAATGAAGACAATGACATTTGAGCCAATATGGGTATCCCAAATCCAAATGTCGTGCCACGATCGACATAATTGATTCCATTAGACGAAAACGGCAAATTCATTTGATAAACACCGATTCTATAATTTAGTTTTTCAAATGCTTTCAGGGTTGCCACGTTCTCAAACAATTTGGTTTCTGGTGAATAACTCATTCCAACAGACCATTTGTCTGCTTTACCTATCTCCCAATTAGAAGATGGAGTTTCAAAATCCGATTGTATTCCATTCCATTTCTTATATGACGCAAAGAGTGTTAAATTTGGTCTCCTCGTATTCGATTTCCTCTTGGTTTCCTTGAAAAATATTTGATATTTAAGTCCGAGTTCATATACACTTAATACTTCCACAAATCCATTCATTCGTGAGTAAGAAATGGTATCATAAACTTCAGGGGCGTTTATATTTGAAGCCGTATAAAGTTCGTTATCAAGTGTAGCATTAAAACGTTGGGACGGGTCAAATATGAATCCAATCAATAACTTATGTCTTGAGCCGATATTTTGTTGAAAATGTGCCCCAAGTTCATAATGGAATGCCGACAGTCTAGTAATATCTTTAGACAAACCACCTTGATCTGTACTACCATTGATCAACTCACTTTTTCTATCATTAGAAACATACCCAAAAAGATAGGAGGTGTTAAAGCCAATTGATAAATGAGAATTTGCCGTTTGTATAGGCGAAATCGCAAAACCCAAATAGACATCTTGAAGACTCCCAATTCCTGTGTATGTATACCTCAAAGAATCTACACCCGTGTAGACATTTTCACTAAACTCATATCCCACCTTAGAATAAGGCTTGAGACCGAATGACATTCCCATTAATTTATTCATTTTCAAACCGAGTGAAAAATGATCAACCATGGATCCTATTTTATTTTCCGAAACCCCTCCTTGAGAATACATTGAAAATCTTGAATCAATTCCTAATGAAAGCAAAGTGTTGCCTTTACTTAAACGTGAATAGGATGAGGGATTGTAATAATTCACAAAACCAGAATCAATCATTGAAGCATTCACAAAACCTAGTGAAGTTGAGATGGCATTTGAACCCGTATTATATTCACCAATACCATATGAAGATAAAGGGTGTGAACTTGATAGCTGACCATTAGCTATAAGAAAGATAGAAGAAAAAAAGAGTACTAAACTATAGCGCATTTATTTTATATATTTCAACTGCTCCGAGGATAGTCAAATTTTTGATTGCAAAGATGTTATTTTTTTGAGGGATATCAAAATATAAAGCATCACCTCCAGTCAGATAAATATCTAAAGGACCATATTCTGCTTCATACCGAGAAATCATTCCTGTAATTTCAGAATACATTCCATTCAAAACCCCTGAGGCAATTGAATTTTTCGTGTCATTTCCAATTAATGAGGTATGATTTACTTGTTCGAGTAAAGGTAAATTGTTGGTGTAGTCATTCAATGACCTATATCTTAACTGAATGCCAGGAGAGATCGAACCACCCTTATACACAGCGTCTGCGGTTAGAAAATCAAATTTGATACAGGTTCCGATGTCTATACTTAAAGCACTCCTATTTTTAGCATACTTTAACATCCCAGAGACATTACACAATCGATCAACACCAACTGTGTTCATGCTCTCGTAAGCTGAAGAAAATGGCATTTTGACATTGTTTTTAATTTCAAATAAGGATTTACAAACTTTTTGAATCTTCTCTTTAACCATAGGGTTTACGACAGAAATGAGAACAACGTGCAGGTTTTTGACTCGCACCAACACTTTGTCAAGGTCGTTGAACGTTTCAAAATCAGAAATTTCATCGCCAAACACTTCACATATTTTGATATTTGTATTGCCTGCATCAACTACCAAATAAGCATTTTGACTCATTTTCATGGTACAAAGATACTAGGATGCTCATATTTTTACAGATAATTTTCTTTCTAAAACAAAATATTCCTATTTTTGCCCTCGCTTAAGGATGGTACCTTAGCTCAGTTGGTAGAGCAATGGACTGAAAATCCATGTGTCCCTGGTTCGATTCCTGGAGGTACCACAACTTAAAAACTAAACCCTTGACAGTCTGTAGATTCGTCAAGGGTTTTTTTATTTATTACTATTTTTCATGTAACAATATGATCTAAATGTATTGTTGGAATAAAATAATACCATGAACAAAAATAAAATTATACTAAGTTGCATCTATCTCATCTTCGCTATTTTCATGATGAGTATTTCTCCATTCGGAGAAGCTCCCTACACAGGAAAAGAACTTTATTTAAATAATATTGGCACCTTATTTTTACTTGGACTAATGGTTCTAGACATTTTTAAAAATGTTCTAAGTAAAATGGGCTTTGGGGGGCTCTTTCTTTTTTCTGTATTTCATTCTGTAGGGTCAACTTGGCTCTATTCTTTTGTGCCATATAATGATTGGTTTATCAGCTTGTTAGGTATTGATATTCATGCTTATTTTGAATTTACGCGAAATCACTATGATCGTTTTGTTCACTTTTCTTTTGGCCTTTTATTATTTGCAGCAACGAAAGACCTCATCATGTATCGATATAAATTTAACCTAAAACAAGCTTTATTAGTCACTTTTTTAAGCATCCAAGTTTTTAGTATGGTTTATGAGCTCTTTGAATGGGGCATTGCTGTTTCCCTATCAGGAGACATGGCTGAAAGCTATAACGGACAGCAAGGAGACATTTGGGATGCGCACAAAGATATGGGGTTGGCAATGATCGGATCGATGATCTCTTGGTACGTTTTGAGCTTAAAAATGAAGAAGAAACTATAGTCAGTTTTAATCGGCAACAAGAAATCTTACTGCCATAGTTAGAAAACAAAAAATTGCAAAGTAGCTCAACATAATTTCAAATGCGTTTTAAACTATAATGTCAAAAACGACTTTTGTAACAGCATTTGGCAACGTAGAGTAAGAAATAAAGAGAGACACCGAAAAAGAAATGATGCTTACAAAGTTGTTTTTAATTTAAACAAAAACCCCCTGTTAATCGCGAATTAAACATTGTGATCAGAATTAAAAAGACACAGGTTTGGGGGCCTTTGCTTAGTTGTTTGTTTGTTGTGTATTGTTTAATGTTATGGCAATTTAGTTCACATAAATGGATAGGTTTCAAACAATGAATGCTTTCAAATGAAATATACCATGAATAACCTAGTTGGATCTAAGTGTTATTACTTATACAATATGAAATCATCCAGTATTGACCGTAAAACATCTTATAGAAGATACGGGTCACTGCACAAACACTTGAATCATTTTTCGTTTAAACATCTGAATTAAACACCAAAGTAATTTAAAGAATGGGTTAGTAATGGAAACTATTGGTTCAAAAAAAAGAAGTAGACCAAAAAAACATGTGAATCTAATAATTAAACATTTCCTCTAACCAAGTATTGAATACTTCGATCATGCAGTCAGCTTACCAGAATTGCAACTCCAACTACCCTCAACAAACCATCTAAAGTTATTGATAAAAAAAAGCCCTCTCTCGAGGGCTTCTTTTATCCTAAAGAAATATTTTAGGGGTGGTCGTTCACGATGAGTTCTATGGAGGCCTTAATCTTACCTTTGAAATAATACTGAACATAATAGGTTCCAGGATTTAAACCATTAAGAACCGCTATTTGATCGTTGTTCAAATCAACTGGTATAACTTCTGATTTATCCGATTTGATAACCAATATTTTATCAATGTCTTGTTGGCCATACCACATAATTGCAACCTTATCCATGGTTGGATTAGGCGTTACTACAGTTGCCAAATCAAATGATGATACATCTGGCTCAATAGATTCATGATGGTTGTCTTTTATAGGAGTTGCAAATTGCTGTCCAAACGAGGAAATCGCTAGAAATGCGGTACAAAATATTATAATTACTGTTTTCATGTGTTTGTTTTTTATGGTTGTTTTGTTAGAACAAATTTAGTGTAGAAGTATGCATAAGATTCATTTTTAGACCGGATTAAATGCAAAATACAATGTGACATATAGATTGATGTACGTATTAACCCGTAGAACATAAAGAGGTGATATAAAGACAATTAAGTCAAATAGAAAAAGGCCCTCCGTTGAGGGCCTTTGTGAACTAAACTATAACTATAAACTAAAGCGATTATTCTTTCATTACCTTCAGCTTTTGAGTGGCTAAAAGGTTTTGTTGGAAATAAAATTTTATGTAGTAATAACCATTTTCTAAATTATCAATTGTAACTTCTTTTACATCCTTCAAATTTATTTCGACTACATTATCAAAGTTGTCTGGAACTAAAATGATATAGTCAACATTCTGATTGTCCATCCAAGACATTTTAACCTTTCCCGTTAAAGAAGGGTTAGGATATATCATTGCCTTAAATGGTTCTGTACTCTCATCATTTGGATTCACTATGTCATCAATGATGTTTTCAGTTTCATCCGCCTCATCTAACGAGTATTTGTCAGCCTGATAGTTGGCTTGTTGACTGTTTGCAAATCCAGTAATAAGAATTGCGAGAAAAAGAAGTGCGAAATTAATTTTTGTTGTTTTCATTGTGTATTATTTTTTGTTTGTTTTTTCGTTTTGTTGACACAAATGTATCTGCTCAAAACAGTATTTTTTCATATTTATTCAATTGATAAATCAAAATACAGAATTCACTTTAGCACCATCTAAGTAGTAACTCTTAGTTAGAATCATAATCAATATAAAAAAGAATAGGCCTTCCGTTGAAGGCCTCTTCGAACTAAACTATAACCATAAACTAAAAGCGATTATTCTTTCATTACATTAAATTTTTAATGTGCCTAAAAGGTGTTGTTTAAATACAAGTTTATTTAGTATTGACCATTTTTTAAATTATCAACTTTAACTTCTTTCGCTACCTTCAAATTTATTTCGACTACATTATCAAAGTTGTCTAGAACTAAAATGATAGAGTCAACATTTTGATTGTCCATCCAGGACATTTTAACCTTTCCAATGAAAGAAGGATTAGGGTAGATCATTTGTACTCTCAACATTCGGGTTCACTATGTCATCAATAATGACTTCAGCTTCATCGGACTCATCTATTGAGTATTTATCCGCCTGGTAAATGGCTTGTTGGTTGTTGGCAAATCCAGTGAAAAGAATAAAGACTTGCCAAATTACCTCTTGTGGCTTTAATTAAGAACTATTTTTATGACTCTCAAAAGAGAACGATAAAACATCTTGACCTCAACATTTTAAAACAAAAAAAGGCCCCGAAGGGCCCTATAAACTATATTGTAACTCTAACTAGAATTTCATTACTTTAATTTGCCTTATTCCTTTCAATTTATTTTGGGAATAAAACCGCACAAAATATTTTCCATTTTCAAGATTGTCTACTGTCAATTCATTTTGTTTTTTGACATAAAAATTCAACTTATTATCCTCTCCTTGTGATAAAATAATAATCTGATCTATCTGCTGCTCATTCGCCCACTCCATTTTTACATTTCCCGAAGTAGATGGATTCGGATAAATTTTCACTTTTAAAGCATTAAGAGCGTTAAAATTATTAAGTGCATGATCTTTCTGCTCCACATTAAAGTCCAATTCATCCTTTTTTTGAAGTTTAACTTTGACTTGTTCTGTTCCTACTACTTTATCATTCAAATAAAACCACACTAAATAGGTGCCGTTTTCTAAATTGTTAACTTCTAAATTGTTCTGGCTCTTCACATAAAAATCCCATTCTTTATCGTTGTACTTTGAATGCATTCGTATCTGATCGATTTTTGTGTTGACTTTCCAAGCTATTTTTATGTTGCCTGGATTTGCTGGGTTTTGGTAGATCTTGACTTTAAGTTCATTCAATGAAGAATTCGCGGTAATGCCGTTTGTGATTTCATCTTGTTGACCACTGACATATGCAGAAAAAGTCATTGCCGTAAATAATAAGGCGAATTTAAATTTGGTTGTTTTCATAACGTAAAAATTTGTTTGTTGTTTTTATTTGTTGATGCAAATCTATTGCAACAAGACCGCTCCAAAAACAAAAAATAAAGATCAAATGACAAAATACAACATACACTATACACGGAACTAAGTAGTAACCATTACTTGAGGACTTTATGTGGCTTAATACTAAAAAAGGCCCTCCGTTGAGGGCCTTATTAACTAAACTATAACTATGAAAAAAAAATGTTTTTTTTAATATTACTCAGCTTCTTTACAAACCAAAAAAAGCTTTTCATTACAAGACAATTCTTTCGTTGAATTGCTTACACAAATATGCAACTCATTATTGGGCTATCGGACAAAATTATATTTAGAACTCAATAAAATACACAACAATACTTTGATCCTTATAAGTACTTCTACTTAGGGTCTCCTAAATCAAAATAAATAATTTAACTTTAACCAAAATCCGTTAAGTAGCACCTATGGAGTTGACAGTTATTATAACACTTTGTTCTCTTTTACTCATTGCGTACATTTTTGATTTGAGTGCAAAAAAAACAAGGATTCCTTCGGTAATAATGCTTTTGATTCTTGGATTTGGCGTTGGACAAATCCTCAAAGTGATTGAAACACCAATCCCTGACCTTCAACCCGTTCTCCCAATCTTAGGAACAATTGGTTTGATTCTAATCGTACTCGAAGGCTCTCTAGAGCTGAAATTACACCCCTCCAAAATTGGACTCATTAATAAGTCTATACTGGGTTCCTTTATTCCTATACTGCTTTTGTCTTTTTTGATCGCATTTTTCTTTTCATTGATTTCGGATGTTCCATTTAGAACCTTGCTTATAAATGCGGTACCATTATGTATTATCAGTAGTGCTATTGCCATACCTAGCGCAAACTACCTAAGCTCGAGAAACAAGGACTTTATCATTTATGAAAGCAGTCTTTCTGATATTTTTGGAGTCCTTTATTTTAACTTTTTATTGAGAAATGAAGTATTAAATTTTGAAGCTATTGGTGTGTTCACCTTAGAAATGATAATTATTGCAATCATATCCTTAGGAGCCATGATTGGTTTGATTTTTCTTTTAAACAAAATAGATCATCGCATAAAATTTATGCCCATAATCTTATTGATATTAATGGTATATGCAATTACAAAAGCTTATCACCTACCCGCTCTATTATTTATTTTATTTATAGGGCTTTACCTTGGTAATTTAGAACTTTTCTATAAAAACAAATGGATGAAAAATTATGATGTATATGAACTTAAAAAAGAGGTTACTAAATTTCATGATCTTATTGTTGAAGGGGCTTTCCTTATTCGATCTTTGTTCTTTATCATATTTGGGTTTTTAATCGCTCCTGCAGATATTATTAATACAGAAACCATTCTAATTGCACTGCTAATTGTTGCGGGAATATTTATAGTTCGTTATTTACAACTCCTTATTTTTAAACTTCCTTTCAAACCATTATTGTTTTTCGGACCCAGGGGATTAATAACCATACTGCTGTATGTTTCCATACCAAGTATTTTTTCTTTTAACCTCATCAATCAATCTTTAATTATTCAGGTCATTCTATTGACAGCTATAATATTAATGCTTGGATTGGTCTTTTTTAATGAGCCTGATAAAAAAGAAGATTCAGAGTCCTTTCCGAAGTTTAATTAATTAAGTCGTTAAACCCTTTGTCTATATTTAATAAACGACTCTTATAACGTTTGGCGTCCTCATCATTTGTATCAGGAGATTTAAGCAGCTCTTCATATGCCTTTTTAATTTTTGAAATATCTCTTGGCTTAATTACATAATCAAGAGTGACGGCTCGTAAGTCCAAAATTAAATTGGGTAATTCAAATTCAGGATAATAATATTCTAATGTATCTAAATAATTTAAAGACAAATCATATGCTTTTATATTGTCATAAATACCGTAAATATTTATTAAACAATACGGAGCTAAACTGTCTTTAGAAAAGATGCGAAAATATTCCAGATTTTGATTGATTAATTCTTGTCTCAAAACTGATATTTTTGTTTCAATTGCAATTCTCTCAGTTTGATCAGATTTTGCATCCATCATAAATCGACTAATTGATAAATTCTTTAAAGAATCATTTAGTAAAAGGATTTGAGAATTTAAGGCCTCCTTTGATAAAACTTCCCGTTTTTGGTCTACGCTTTTTTCGAATTTTCTCTGAGACTGATCGTTCTTGTCCGTATTACACGCCCCCAATAAAAGTGTTAAGGCAAAAAAACTTATTATTAATCTCATTTTTTAGGAGTTTTTTGGAAAGCTCATTTTATATTCAATTTCAATAAGCCCATTGGTAATATTATTTAATTTTTTCTTTAAAAGTTTTCTTTTAAGAGGGTTTAGGTAATCAGTGAACAATATACCCTCAATGTGATCGTACTCGTGTTGAATAATCCGAGCTGCATATCCTGAAAACTTCTCTTCATGTAGCACCCAATCCTCATCATAGTACGAAACAACGATATCAGGCTTTCGAGATACATTTTCACGAATTTTTGGAATGGAAAGACATCCTTCTTGAAAAGACCACTCCATACCTTCTTCTTCTTCGATAATGGGATTAATAAATACTTTTTTGAAATTTTCGATGCCTTCCGCCAGCGGATCGTCCTCTTCTCCATCCTCCTTTTCTGCAAATGGACTACCGTCTACAATAAAAAGACGAATGTTCTTTCCAATCTGCGGAGCTGCCAAACCTACTCCTTTAGCTTTGTACATGGTTTCAAACATATCTGAAATTAACTCATTCAGTTTCGGATAGTCCTGGCCTATCTCATCACATTCCTTTTTAAGAATTGGATCTCCGTATGCAAGAATTGGTAGTATCATGTTTTTTTTTGCAAAAATAAGTAATTCATACTAACTCAGGGAATTCATATAATCTTGAAGGATTATGGCAGCACTCATTTTGTCAATAAGTCCCTTTTGTTTTCTTTGCTGCTTCTTAGAAATTTGTATTAAGGCATTTTGGGCAATTTTTGAGGTCATCCTTTCATCATATAAAACAACTTTAAGGCTTGGATAGCTTGCCTTTACAAACTTCTCAAATAGACGAACATTTTCAGTTATATCAGTATCGGTACCATCCATTGACAAAGGAAACCCAATAACAATAAGCTGAATTTTCTGACCTTCAATTAACTTCTTTAAGTAAACAGGAAGTTCATTAGAGTCAATAGTTTCTAAGGGGCTGGCAATAATACCAGAATCATCTGTCATTGCAAATCCCGTTCTCTTTAAGCCAAAATCAATTCCAAGTGCTTTAACCATGAATCCAAATGTACGTTTTTTTCAAATGGTCGTTTTATACTTTTTACACTTTTTAACACTTAATAGTTTCCGTAGTTGAAATAATTAATACTTTTGCACCGTGAACTCAAAACAAATTGACATTCTACAAAGAGCAAGCCTCGTTTTTATGAAGCTGGGGATCAAGAGTGTTACCATGGATGATATTGCCACCCAGCTCGGCATTTCAAAAAAAACACTTTACAATCATTTCAGAGATAAAAATCAACTTGTCGAGAACATCATTAAGTCAAAAATAGCTGAAGACCGTAATGTATTTCAAAAAGCATCTTTAGAATCGATTAATGCCATTGAAGAATTGTTCATGCATTCAAAATATGTGATTGAAACTTTTAAAGCCGTAAATCCGACCGTTTTTCACGATTTGCAAAAAAATTACCCTTCTGCCTGGCAATTGACTGTAAATCATAAATGGGATTTTGTATACAACCAATTTTTAAAGAATATCGATCGAGGAGTTAAAGAAGGTATTTACAGGGTTGATATCCACAAGGAAATCTACTCAAGAATGTTTGTTTCACAAATTGAAACAATTGTCGAAGGTGATGTGTTTCCGTGGCCCGAATTCAAATACGAAACGGTTTTTCTTGAAAATTTCAGATTACATATAAGAGGTATAGCAAATGAAAAAGGACTAGAATACTTCCAAGATAAAATATTAAAAAATTAGAAATGAAACATTTATTTTACATTTTAACTATCATTGGCTCTGTGTTATCTACACAAAATTCTTATGGTCAAATGTCACTTTTAGATGCCAAAGAATATGCACTTGAGCATCATTATAATATTGTAAATGCTGACCTAGAATATGACAAAGCTATACACAAGAAAAA
>ERZ651776.696-NODE-696-length-45230-cov-7.350630_pt1 | contig 45230 bp, 49 predicted proteins | sample MGYA00514761_ERZ651776 | MGnify/ENA metagenome assembly ERZ651776
GGCGCCCCGTTTTTCGATGGAGGCGGTGAATGCCTCGGCCATGTCATCGGTGTCGAACATGGCGGCGTTCCAGTTGGCGATGAATTCCAAGCCGTCGGCCACCGAGTGGTCGCGGGTGTAATGCATGGTCTGTTTGGTACCCCACACGGCCATGGGGCTTTTGGAAGCGATCTCGCCTGCCACGTTCATGACCGCATCGAGCAGGGTCTCGTGGTCCGGGTAGACCTCGTTCACGAAACCAGCGGCCTTGGCTTCTTGGGCGCTCCAACGGCGCCCGGTATAGGCCAGTTCCCGCACGATGCCCTCGGGAACGAGCTTGGGCATGCGCTGCAAGGTGCCCACGTCGGCGGTCATGCCAATGTTGATCTCATGGATGCTGAACCAGGCGTTCTCGGTGGTGTACCGCATATCGGTGGCCGACACCATGTCAATGCCGCCGCCGACACACGCTCCTTGGATCGCAGACAACACCGGCATGCGAGCCCGCTCCAGCGCGGTGAAGGTGTCTTGCAGTTTCAGCGCAGTGCTGCGAAAACGTTCATTTCGTCGGCTGCGGTAGCCCTTGGTCTTCGCCCCGTCACCTGACCCGCCGATGGTTTCACTGTTGCCAAAGACCTCGAGGTCCATACCCGAGCAGAAGTTCCTGCCTTCGCCAGCGAGCACCATGGCGCGCACGTTGCCGCCATTGGAGAGTTCATCGACGATTGTAGGAAGTTCGGTCCAGAACGACGGGATCATCGAGTTGCTGCGTTCGGGGCGGATCATCGTGACCATCCCAACCTTGTCGATTACCTCTACTCGGAAACACTCGTGTGTCTTGTTAGTCATGTGACGAGGATATGCGAGACTCGCTCACACGTACCGGCTAGGGGGAAAGCCATGGGAGCACTTGATGGAGTCCGCGTCCTCGACGCTGGTTTGCTGATTCAGGGTCCGCAAGCGGCACAAACGCTGGCGGATATGGGTGCGGACGTGATCAAGGTCGAGCTGCCCGGTATGGGTGACCAGGGTCGGTGGATCCCCATCGGACCTCAGGATGAACGTGCGCCGTACTTCATTGGAAACAACCGGGGTAAACGCAGCGTGACTATGGACCTGCGCATCCCCGAAGGCGCCGAAGTCTTCTTGAAGTTGGTCGAGACGGCGGATGTGGTGATCTCCAACTTCAAGGCAGGCACACTCGACGAGTGGGGTGTGGGCTATGAAGACGCTGTCAAACGTAACCCTCGGATCATCTACGGCATGGGCACGACCTTTGGGCCAGCGGGCCCTGCGGCTGCGAGAGAAGGCGCTGATCTTGCCGGGCAAGCAGCTGGCGGGCTGATCAGCACGACCGGTACCGACGAGACCGGCCCCACACCCGTTGGTGCGACCATCGCCGATCACATCGGCTGTCAGAACATGGCTATTGGTGTGCTCGGTGCACTGATGGCTCGGGAACGCACGGGCCGAGGCCAACGGGTCGACGTGTCGCTCGTAGGAAGTCAGCTGTATGCGCAATGCGCCGAGTACACCGCGTTCTTTTTGAGTGGTGTGCAGCAGAGGCCATCGAACTATGGGCATCCGTTGCTGCATTCGTTCTATGGCATCCTCGAAACCTCTGATGGGTGGATTGCCTTGGTCGGAGTAACTCCCGATAAACGAGAAGCCTTCGGTGCCGTAGTCGGCATGCCCGGACTCACCGACGATCCGCGATTCCAGCCTCGTGTTCTTACCGGTCCGGACCGCAAGGCGTTGTTCGAAATACTGGCTCCGACGTTCCGCACGAAGTCCAGCCAGGAGTGGGGCGTGATCCTCGAATCGATCGGGTGCCGGTGGGCGCCAGTGAACGACTATGAGGCAGCAGCCGCCGACGAACACAACTGGATCAATGGGTATCTGCAAGAGGTTGAGCATCCCGAATGGGGCACGGTGCGTATGGTTGGCTCACCAATCCAGATGTCGGATACACCGGTCGTGCCCGGCAAGTTTGCCCCTGAACTAGGTGCCGACACCGAACTCATGCTCGTCGAGCTCGGATACGACTGGGATCAGATCAGTGCTATGCGCGAGTCTGGCGCCATCTGATCTTCACCAAGAGGAACCAACATGTCACAACTTCCTGCTCTCTCACTGGCCGCAGTGCCGAGCCGTCGAGCCCGCACCATCGAACTGGCAAAGGAGATCGAGAGCCGCGGCTTCTCCGGTATCTATTGTCCGAGCCTGGGCGATGCGCTCGGGTTGTGCCTATCGATGGCCCACGAAACCTCGACCATCGAGTTCGGTACCTCGATCGTGAATATCTATGCCCGCAACGTCCTCGACTATGCCGCCACTGCGTCGTACATCAACGAGATCAGCGAGGGTCGGTTCCGATTCGGTATCGGTGTGAGCCATGCGCCGGCAAACAAGCAGTTGGGCGTGAACCCGGGCAAACCACTGGGCGATATTCGCGAGTTCGTGGAGACCATGCGGGCCCAACCCAGGATCACGCTTCCACCCATCACGCTAGCCACGATGCGAGACAAGATGATCTCGACCGCAACCGAGATCGGCGAGGGCATGGTGTTCGCCAACGCTGCCCGCTCGGCCATGCCAGGCTCACTTGAGCGCATGCCCGATGTCGGCGACGATTTCTGGATCGGGAACATGATCCCGACGTGTATCTCCGATGATCGGGAAGCTGCAGCTGCGGTGAACCGCAAGACGCTGCAGTTCTATGTCGCCCTGCCGAACTATCGCAACTACTGGAAGCAGAACGGTTACCAGGAAGAGATGGAAGCCGTCGAGGCTGCGCTCGCGGCGAAAGACCGGGCGGCTATCCCTGGTCTGTTGACCGACAAATGGTTGAGTGATGTCACGTTGTACGGCTCGGCCGACGAAGTTCGAGAAGGCCTGCAAGCGTGGTACGACACGGGACTGAAGACACCAATCCTGGTGCCGTCATCTGCGTCGGGTGGCCAGTTCGAGGCTTTCGAAGAAGTCTTCGCGCTCTTTGACTAACACGTTTTGATCCGTGCTCGAACGGATCCCGAAATCGGACGGGCTCATGTCCGATCCCATCACCAACGCCGGTTGTGCGGCCGCGACAGATCAGGCGTTTCGTGTCAGATGCCGATCTGCCAGATGGTGCACTACCGGGTCTCGAACATGCCGTCGACGCCGCCGAGGCCGTTGGACACGTCGTCGGTGGAATGTGGCGCTTCGAGCGACACCACGACTTCGCCGTCGACTCGTGCCACCTTGTAACACCACACACCTTCCCACGCTGGTGGTCCGCCATGGCTGCCATCGCGAATGTCGAAGCTCGCGCCGTGCAGCGGGCACGTGATGTGCCAGCCCCGGAGTTGTCCTTCGCTGAGCGGTGTGTCGGCGTGTGAGCAGTTGTCTTCGAGCGCGTAGATCTCGCCCTGCACATTGCACACCACGATGCCGTACTCGCCGATTTCCTCGAACGCTCTCGACTCTCCATCAACAAGATCCTCAAGCGGACCGAGCACATGGTTTGAAGCGTCACCGTGGGTTGAAGCTTTGGTCATTCGGTAGGTCCCATTGCTAGAGGCCGATCGATGTTGTCGGGGAAGTACTTGATGCACCGGGCAAGAAGTTCAGTCGGGCGCCGGTTCTTAACTGATCACCGTGGTTGGCGCAAGCGGGGCAGCGGCTAGTAGGCGAGCCGATTTCGGCGGTGAAAACCTGAGACCAGTAGCGACTCCTGCGTGTATCACGACCCGGATAGGCAGCCTGTGATAGCGGTGGCGTAGGTACACGGGATAGCGGTCGGTGAAGGGGCGGGCTCGCTGCCGGGATAGGCAGGGCAGCTGAGCCGGCCGGTCTCGCCGGTCTCGACGTATCGCCAGAAGATAGAGAAGACGCCGTCGTTGCTGCCGAACGCGTTGGTCTGTGTGTCGCCGGTTGTAGCTGGGCCGATGATGATGAGAGCGTCGGTCGGCTCGAACTCGTACTGCAATCGGAGGGGAACGTCGGCTGGGGTCCATGTGGTGGTGACTCGCATGACATCGCCGGCCCTGGCCGCAGTCAACTCGACTTGGGTATCCACCGAGGAGACAGAACACGCAACTTGCAGTGTTGCCACGACCTCGGCGACGGTGACCGTGCCGCATGTTGCCGACAAGGTCGCGCCGGTTGTTGCATTGGTTCCGGTCAAGTTGATGGTGTACGTGCCAGCCTGGGCGTAGCTGATGTCGCCGCTGACCGGCGAGGTAGCGAGAGTGTCGTTGCCGAAGTTCCATGTGAACTGGAAACCGGCAGCAGCCTCGGGAGGAACAGTGACGGCTGCGAGCGGTCCGAACGTTTGGTCGGTGTCGGCGGTTGCAGGGACGCCGCTGCAGGAGACGGTCGCAGTGGTTGGATCGGGAGTCGCCGTGGGTGCCGGTCCAGGAGGAACTGTTGGCACTGCAGTCGCAGTTGGCGTGGTTGTTGTCGGCACGGCGGCAGCCGCTGGAGCTGGAGCCGGGTTTGGCACTGTCAGTGCGGTTGGAGTTGGAGCTGGCACTGCAACTGTTGAGGGATTCACCGGCTGTGTCTCAGGTGAGGATGTGGGGACCTCGGTCTGGGTTACGACCACATCCTGGTTGCCGGTGGCTACCTCGGGGCCATCGTCGGAGAGGGCGCCATAAGCAACAAATCCTGCCATTCCGATAATGGCTGCGGGAATGAAAAGTGCCAAGGCGAGCTTCCACCCGTGCAATCGTTGATCCATAAAAACTATGCTACTTGGCCTGCATCTCTGGATCAGGGCAGTAAACCGTCTTTCCCAGACCGCTTCCGAGGCCGTACAATTTTGTTTGTGCCTGAGTATCGATCAAGAACCACCACCCACGGACGCAACATGGCGGGTGCTCGCGCCCTCTGGCGGGCGACCGGTATGCAAGACGACGATTTCGAAAAGCCGATCATCGCGATTGCGAACTCGTTCACCCAGTTCGTACCCGGGCACGTGCACCTGAAAGATCTTGGACAACTGGTCGCCCGGGAAATCGAGGAATATGGCGGCGTGGCCAAGGAGTTCAACACGATCGCTGTCGACGACGGCATCGCTATGGGTCACGGCGGCATGCTCTATAGCCTGCCGTCGCGCGAACTCATCGCCGATTCGGTTGAGTACATGGTGAACGCACATTGCGCCGATGCGCTGGTGTGCATTTCGAACTGTGACAAGATCACGCCCGGCATGCTCATGGCAGCGTTGCGGTTGAACATTCCAGTGGTGTTCGTGAGCGGTGGCCCTATGGAGGCTGGCAAGACCCGGCTGGCTGGCGCCGAAGTGAAGGTCGACCTGATCTCGGCCATGATGTCAGCTGGCGACAGCAACGTGAGCGACGAAGACGTTGCAGCGATCGAACGGTCGGCTTGCCCGACGTGTGGTTCATGCTCCGGCATGTTCACTGCGAACTCCATGAATTGCCTGACCGAAGCCTTGGGCCTGTCGTTGCCCGGTAACGGCACCGTGTTGGCAACACACAGCGACCGTGAAGAGCTCTTCCTGCGGGCTGGTCGCACCATTGTTGATATTGCCAAGCGGTACTACGAGAAAGACGATGACAGCGTTTTGCCCCGCAACATTGCTGGTCGTGGTGCATTCGAGAACGCGATGGCTCTTGATATCGCTATGGGCGGAAGCACCAACACCGTGCTCCACATCCTGGCAGCTGCCGAAGAGGCGGAGCTCGACTTCAAGATGGCTGACATCGACGCATTGAGCCGCCGTATGCCGAACGTCTGCAAGGTTGCTCCTTCGGTCGAGCAGTACCACGTCGAAGACGTGCACCGTGCTGGCGGGATCCTTGGGCTTCTTGGTGAACTGGATCGAGGGGGCTTGATCGACACCAGCCTTCCGACCGTGCACTCGGCATCACTCAAGGCCGCTCTCGACGAGTGGGACATCATGCGCCCAACCTGCACGTCTGCAGCCAAGGAATTCTTCCGTGCTGGCCCGGCCGGCATTCCCACCCAGGTTGCCTTTAGCCAGAGCACGCGATGGGACACACTCGACGACGACCGCAAAAACGGCTGTATTCGTTCGGTCGAGAATGCCTATTCCACCGACGGTGGTCTGGGCGTGCTCTACGGCAATATCGCGGTCGACGGCTGCATCGTCAAGACCGCAGGCGTCGACGAAACAATCCTGACCTTTAGTGGCCCGGCTCGGGTGTTCGAAAGCCAGGATGCTGCGGTCGAGGGGATTCTCGACGAGGACATGGTGAACGCTGGCGATGTCATCATCGTTCGGTACGAAGGTCCCAAGGGTGGGCCTGGCATGCAAGAAATGTTGTACCCCACCACCTACATCAAGAGCCGTGGCCTCGGCAAAGAGTGCGCCCTGCTGACCGATGGTCGTTTCTCGGGCGGCACCTCTGGCCTTTCCATCGGACATGCGTCGCCCGAAGCCGCCGCCGGTGGAGCGATTGGTCTGGTCCGCGATGGCGACACGATCTTGATCGACATCCCGAATCGCACGATCAATGTCGACCTCAGCGATGAAGAACTCGCCGTTCGTCGGGCCGAAGAAGATGCTCACGGTAAAGAAGCGTGGAAGGCCCGTGGTCGCGAACGCTCTGTGACCCAGGCGCTTATGGCTTACGCGGCACTCACCACATCTGCTGACCGGGGTGCGGTCCGAGATATCAGCCAACTCGGCTGAGCTCCCTACCCGTATCAGCTGCAGCGCTACATCAACTGAAAGAGCTCAACAGGTTCGCTGATGCCGCGGAGTTCGCGCGTACCGATTGACTCGAACCGGGCTGAGGCATGAGCGCCGTTCACGACACTGACCGTGGCCACGATCGTGTCGGGTTCGGCGTGTCTCACCGATCGTGATGCGATGTTGACCACGGTGCCGTAGTAGTCGCCGCCCACAGCGACGACCTCGCCTGCCGATAGGCCGATCCGAACCGAGCCTGGTCCACTACTACCGAGTGGCAGCTTGGCAAGTCTGCGGGCGATTTCGACACCTGATGCCGGTGTTGGCGCAACAAACATCACCTCGTCGCCGATGAGCTTCACCAAGGTGCCGCCGCTGGTCACGATCACATTCTGGGCCTGTGACTCGAAGGCCGTCAGGGCATCGATGAACTCTTTGAGATTTGCCTGTTCTGTAAATGAAGTGAAACCGACCATGTCGACGAAACCTACGGTCAGGCGTTCCATCGTGGCTGCTCGGCTGCCGTCGACATTCCAGGCGGTGGGTGAAGCAGCTGCCACGGCTAGATGGCGACGGAGTACCGACGCTGCGGCGTCAAGGAATCGGGGCAGCATCTCTTCGATGATGCTTCTGTAGGAACGGGCGACTTCGGCCAGGCTGCCGTGTTCTTCGATGATCGGGGTTTCAAAGTGCAGCCGTAGAAGCGAGACGACGGTCCGGGAAAGGCGCGCCATCGATCCACCCATAACGCGCATCATGGCCAGCAGGTCATCTTCGCCGACGATCTCGCGCATGACGTTGAAGAACTCGACGGTGTCGACTTCGGCAGGGGTGAGCAGCCGGGCGTCTTCGTCGATGTTGTAGCCGAGGGCGACGGCAGCACGAGCCCGGAAGTCGGCTTCGGCCTGGGCTCGGGGAAAGACTTCGCCCGGTTCGATGGTGGCGTCTGGCCGGATCATGAGCGGTGCGCCAAGGAATGTGATGTCGTTGCCGGCCATGTCGTCGAGTTCGACGCCGAGGTCAAGCAACATCTCAACTATCTCGACGAGTTCAGCGTCGTCATGAATAGAGGGGTGGTCGATTCCCATGGCGCGGAGTTCAGCTGCGTCGTGTTGTGTTCCCTCGGTCATTGAGCACATCTTGGCACTACCGTTGCTTCATGCCGCCTACATCGTATGGACTTTGTTTTCATCGAGACGAGCCTGCTGCGTCCGTGATCACTCGCGCTCAGGCTGCTGAGCACGGTGGTTTCGACGAGTTCTGGGTGATCGAGGACTGTTTCTACACCGCTGGAATCAGCCTGGCCGCAACTGCGCTGGCGGTGACTTCCGACATCACCGTCGGTGTTGGGATCATGCCGGTGGTTGCCCGCAATGCCGCAGTTACGGCGATGGAGATAGCAACACTTGCCCAGATCGCCCCCGGCAGATTACACGCTGGTTTGGGCCATGGGGTGCAGGATTGGATGCGGCAAATGAATGCTGACGTCGCGTCCCCACTCACGGTCCTCGAAGAAACATTCGATGCTGTGCAACGGCTGTTGGCTGGTGAACGGCTCACCGTCGACGGCCGATATGTCACGCTCAACGATGTCGCACTGGACCAGCCGCCACCGCAGAAGCCGTTGGTGTCGGCAGGCGTACGGGGACCGAAGTCGCTGGAGATTTCTGGCCGGGTCGCCGATGGCACCATCCTCGCCGACTTCGTGAACGCCGACTATGTCCGATGGGCGCGAGGCATCGTGGGCGATGAGCACCGGATCACCGTGTTTGCGTCGCTGGCGATGGGCCCGACCGAAGCCCACCCTCTCATCCGTGAGGGCATGGCAGGCTATCTGGCCGAAGTTGCTCAAGGAATCGAAGGCGTACCGGTGTCGCTGCGTATGGCCCCATTCTTTGATGAACTCGCTGGTCAGGCTGCCGCGTCGTCGTGGTTTGATGCAGCGATGGCAATGCCCGAACACTGGCTTACTCAGATTGCTGCGTTCGGCACCCCCGATCAGGCCGCCGGTTACGTGCAATCACTGGTCGAAGCTGGCGCCGATGCAGTCGCCTTCTTCCCGAGCCCGGAGGATCCGCTCGATGATGGTGCGTACGCCGCTGAAGAACTGTTGCCGTTAGTGCGTTCGCAAGCCAGCTAGCCCCGTCCAACCAGCGGCATTTTGTTGGCCATGACCGTCATCGTTAACACGTTGGCGTCCAGCGGGAGCGAGGCCATGTAGGCCACGGCCCTCCCGGTCTCGTCGACATGCATGGTTGCTTCGGGTCGGATCGAGCCGTCGGCCTGGGGCACACCCCGTTTCATGATCTCGACCATGTCGGTCGCAGCGTTACCGATGTCGATTTGGCCACAGGCGATATCGAAGGCTCGGCCATCAAGCGAAATCGACTTCGTCAGGCCGGTGATCGCATGTTTGGTCGCGGTGTAGGGGGCGCTGTTCGGCCGGGGCGTCTGGGCGGAGATCGAACCATTGTTGATGATGCGGCCACCCTGTGGATCTTGCCGTTTCATCTGGCCGAACGCAGCCCGGGCGCACAGGAACGATCCGGTGAGATTGATGTCGACGACTCGTTGCCAGTCTTCGGTGGTCAGCTCGTCGAAGGGCACGGGCGGTGCGCCCACGCCGGCATTGTTGAACAACAGGTCCACTCGGCCGAACGCATCGACTGCTGCCTGGAACAAGGCCTCGACCGCATCAGGGCTGGCCACGTCGGTTGGGACAGCGATATGTCCGATGCCGTCGAGCATGGCCACTGTCTCGAGGAGAGGTTCGTGCCTCCGACCAGCCGCGACGATCGTCCAGCCGTCTGCCGCCAGGTGTTGTGCGGCTGACCGGCCAATGCCGGTGCCCGCTCCGGTTGTTATCGCGATGTTCATAGCTGCTAACACTGGCACATGACCGAACCTCTTGACCCTGCTTGGCTCGCTCCAACCTGGTTTATCGATAGCGACAGCGACGAGGTCGCCGAGTTCGCTGCAACCGCCCGGGCCACCGCCGCCGACGACAACGATCACACCGATGTCGCAGTGGCGCTCTTCTACGCGGTGCGTGACGGCTTCCGCTACGACCCGTACGTGCGGGCCGAGGGACCCGAGGATTACCGGGCGAGCTCGGTGGCAGGCACCGCCGCCAACTGGTGCACGCCAAAGTCGGTGCTGCTAACGGCAGCGGCCCGCCATTGTGGGATCCCGGCCCGGCTTGGTTTTGCCGATGTCCGCAACCATTTGAGCAGCGAGAAGCTGGCAGCGAAGATGGGAACCGATCTGTTCATTTGGCACGGCTACACGGAGTTTCTTCTTGACGGCACCTGGCGTAAAGCCAGTTCTGCGTTCAACATCGAGATGTGTGAACGTTTCGGCGTCAAGGCGCTTGACTTCGACGGCACTACCGACTCGCTTATGCACCCGTTCGACGAAGCCGGGGCCCGGCATATGGAATACGTCAACCAGCGGGGCAGCTTCAATGACCTGCCACTCGACGAGATCCAGGCTGACTTCGATCGTGTCTATGGCGACTGGAACAGTGATGACGTCGTAGACGGTGCCGACCAAGACATGGCATTTCAGGAGTAGATGATCATGATCAAGCTTGTCTTCGCATTACGTCGCCGACCCGAGATGACACTCGACGAATTCCAGACCTACTGGCGTGAAACCCATGCACCGCTTGTTGCCGAGCGGGCTGAGGTCTTGCAGATCCGAAGGTATGTGCAGGTCCACACCACGGACCTGCCCGGTCTTCACGCGGCCTTCCAGAAGCGCAATGGCGGCGCTCCTGAACCATTCGACGGGGTCGCAGAGCTGTGGTTTGACAGCCTGGACGTGATGGGCGGCGATGATCCGGCCGTGCGTCAAGCCCAGGCCGAGCTCCTGGCCGACGAAGCAAACTTCATCGACCTTCCCAACTCGCCAATGTGGATGTCCGAGGAGTTCGAGGTTGTTGGTTTGACCCAGACTTAGTTAACCCAGACCTAGTCGCCGGGAACCCAACGCGGCGTCCGCTTCTCGAGATACGACTTCATACCTTCTTGACCCTCGTCGGACTCGAAGAGACTGCCGGAGAGCTTGCTGGCCCACGCCATTCCCTGGTCAAACGGCATCGTTGGCACATCGTTCACCAGCTGCTTGGATGCGGCGAGCGCACGTGGCCCACCCAACACCAGGTCAGCCACGATCTCGTCGACTTTGGCATCGACCTCGTCGGCGGGTAACGCATAGTTGACCAGGCCGAGTCGAGCCGCCTCGGTGGCCGGGAAACGGTTGCCCCGCAGGAACGCTTCGGACGCTTCGGACGCTCGCATCTTGGGCAAGCAGATCACCGAGATGATTGCTGGGGCTACACCGATGCGGACTTCGCTGAAGCCCATCTTCGCTGTTTCGAGCGCAACCGAAATATCGGTTGCGGCAGCCAGTCCAAGGCCACCCGCAACCGCATGGCCGTTAATCTTGCCGACCCACGGTTTGGGTGACCGCCGGATCCGTCCAAAGAAACCAAGCGGGTCGGCATTCTCGTTCTCGTCGCTGTCGGCCGGGTCGGGTCGATCATCGTCGGAACGCTCGGACAGGTCAGCGCCGGCGCAGAACACCGAACCCTCGTTCGTCAACACCACAACCCGGATCTCGTCGTCGGTATCGACGCGGTCCATGGCTGCCATCAACTCGCGAGTGAGCTGGCGACTCAGCGCATTCCGGTTGCCGGGATCGGCAAGCGTGATGGTGTAGACACCTGCCTGTAGATCGGTGGTGACTTTGGGACTCATCTCCTGGCTCATCACGCTGTTCTACCGCACACTGGCTTGCCCGAGGTAGGTGGGTCGACAGAGTAGATGGGTGCTGCCGGGTAGCTGGGACTACGGTCAACGATGTGACTACTTTCGTAGACGGAACCTTGCCTGTTAAGACTCCATGCCTGGTCGTCGATGCCGATGCCTTTGCTTTCAACGTCGATGCCATGGCCAGGGTCCTGCCCGGTCTTCGTCTTCGGCCGCATGTGAAGGCCTTCAAATGCACCGAACTTGCGAAACGGCTTGCTGGCAAGGGCCACACGGGGTTTACCTGCGCGACGCTGGCCGAGGTGGCTGGCATGATCGACGCCGGTCTTGGAGACGACCTGTTGCTGGCAAACGAAACGCTCAACGTCGAACAGATGCGTCAGGTCGTGGCGATGCCAGGTCGAGTGACCATTGCGGTTGACTCGGCCGAGACGATCGCGGCGGCAGCCGAGGCTGGCGTGACCGAAGTGTTGATCGACGTGAACGTCGGACTTCCCCGATGTGGGTGCGCTCCCGATCAGGCGGGCGAACTGGCCGATACGGCCCGAGCTGCAGGCCTGACAGTGCGGGGCGTGATGGGGTATGAGGGTCACCTGATGATGGTCGAGGATCCGACCGAGAAGTCCGAGAAAGTCAGCGATTCGATGGCACTGCTGGCCCAAGCTGCGGCCGATGTCGGCACCGACTTCATCTCTGCCGGCGGCACCGGCACCTATGACACCAACATGGTGGCGACAGAGATTCAAGCTGGCTCGTACACCCTGATGGACACGCAGTACTCCACGCTCGACTCGCCATTTAAACAAGCCCTCTGGGTCGAGGCGACGATCATCAGCATCAACCGCGATGGTGGTTTTGTGGTGGCCGACAGCGGACTCAAGTCGATGGGTATGGACCATGGCAACCCGACCTGGCCACATGGCAAGGTGTGGTTCTGTTCTGATGAACACGTGACCATGGCCCCGGCCGACATGGATCGGTGGTCGGTCGGAGATCATGTGCGGCTGGCGCCTGCCCACGTTGACCCGACGATCGCAAAACACGAACGCATGTGGTTCATCGAAGATGGCGCAGCGACCGAATGGCCTGTTGATTTGAGGCACTGGTGAGGGGTGTGAGCGGTTTCGGGACGACATCGAATACCACGTGGAAGAACTGGGCTGGCAATCAACACTGCTCGCCCCACGACATCGAACGGCCGCTGAGCGAGGCTCAGCTCCAGACGATCGTGCAGCAGGCAGCGGCCGCAGGCCGTCGGGTGCGAGCGGTAGGCTCTGGTCACAGCTTCACCTCGATCGCCTGTTCCGACGACGTGTTGGTTTCGCTCGAACACCTGAACATGGTGCGGTCGATCGGCCGTCGCAGCCGACTGGTGACCGTTCAGGCTGGCATCGAGCTTCGGCACCTGAACAACCGACTGGCCAAAGTTGGCCTGGCCATGACCAACCTGGGCGACATTGCGTATCAGTCGTTCGCAGGGGCCGTCAGCACCGGTACCCACGGAACAGGCCTGGCGTTCACCGGTATCGCCGCCCAGATCCGGGGAATGAGAGTGGTGACCGCAACCGGCGAGATTGTCGACTGCAGCGCTGAGCAGAATCCCGAACTTTTCCATGTTGCTCGAGTGGGTCTTGGAGCGTTTGGCATCATCAGCGAGATCACGATCGAGGTGGAACCAGCATTCAATCTTCACGCAATCGAAGGGCCACGACCGCTGATCGACGTGCTCGATGGCTGGCACGAGGAGACCACCTCAAACGACCATTTCGAGTTCTTCTGGATACCTGGCAGCGATGTGGCCATGACCAAGACCAATCAGCGCACGACCGACGCGGTCAATCGTCAGTCGGTACCCAAACACTTCGTCGACAAGATCTTGGGAGAAAACGTCGCGTTCGGGGCCATGGTCAAGGTGGCCAAGGTGCGTCCTTCGCTCATTCCGAAGCTGCGTTCTCTACTCATCAACTCGGTTGGTGACTCGGACTACACCGCTGAATCCCATCGAGTTTTTGCCAGCCCCCGGTGGGTCAAGTTCATCGAGATGGAATACAGCGTGGCGGTTGCCGACGTTCCGGCGATCTTGAGTCGTATTGACCAGGCGGTGCAGGACGCCGGTATAGATTTGCTTTTCCCGATCGAGGTGCGGACTGCTGCGGCCGACGACATCCCGCTTTCGACAGCGTTCGGCCGTGATTCCGGCTACATAGCGGTCCACCGGGGCAAGGGTGTTGCCTATCGCCGGTATTTTGAGTTAGTCGAAGCAATCATGGACGAGTTCGATGGTCGGCCCCATTGGGGAAAGATGCATTTCCAGACGGCGGCAACGTTGGCTCCTCGTTATCCAGAATGGGATCAGTTCCAGCAGGTGCGCGCCAAATACGACCCAGCCGGTGTATTCACAAACGACTACACCAACCGGGTGTTAGGCCCTAGTGGTTAACTTTGGCGGCTGGTCAACTTGGGCGGTTGGTTAACTTGAGTCCAGATGCGGTAACCACTGCAAAGGTATTCGCTCAGTTGTGTCGAATTGTTGATCAGCCGCCGGTGAAGTCAATGCATTCATCACGCAACTGGTCCATGAGCTCATTGCCAGCGTCCGAGAGATCAGCAAGTTCATCATTTGCCTGAATTGCAAGATCCTCAGCAGAGAACTGCTCTACAAACGACCTAATGCAGTCTCTATCCACAACATCTTCAATCGCAAGTTCAAGACTTTCCGCAGTTGCCACTGCAGCACCATCTTCACCTGCCCACCAGTCGTACCACTTCTCGGTCACCAGTTCGACCGGATCTCCAGACGACTCAGATGCTGCATCTGAGTCGCCCGAATCAGACCCTCCGCAGGCGGCCAGTAGACTCAGCGAACCAACAAGTGCTATTCCAAATTTTGTTGTCCTCATTTGATTTTCTTAACAGATCAATTCATCTCGGTGTGGGATGCCCTCGTTTTAGGTGCGCAATGATTTCGGGGTTCCCAATCCTGCATGGTGATCTGCCTCGACCTGGGTGGTTGGTTAACCCAGGCTGCGCAAATCGACGGTGAAGATCAACGTCTCGTTCGGTCCGATCACGCCGCCAGCACCCTGCGCACCGTAACCCATAGCTGACGGAATAGTCAGACGGCGACGCCCGCCGACCTTCATGCCAGCAACACCCTGGTCCCAGCCCTGGATGACCATGCCGCCACCGAGTGCGAACGAGAACACGTCGCCTCGGTTCCATGAGGCATCGAACTCTGCGCCGGTTGACCATGACACGCCGACATAGTCGACGTTCACAATTGCGCCAGCGGCCGCTTCGGCGCCGTCGCCAACGACGAGGTCTTCCATCATGAGCTCTGATGGCGGATCGCCCGCAGGTACTTCGATGATCGGCTTAACGCTGGTGTCTTCCATGGCCGAGCACCCTATCTGTGCTCTGGCGTTGGTTGACGGCCTTCCGCCACATAACGAAACCTGTCAGTGGCTTGTCGCTCGGCTGGCATCATCGGCTATCAATGGGGCGTGACCGCAACGATGATTGACAACGATCTACTCAGCCAGGCCCGGGCGGCCGTCGAAGTAGCCCAGGAGGCGATCCAGACCGGGATCGCTACAGCCAAGGCGTCCGGCACAGCCGACCAGGATCAGCAGTTGGTGTACTCGCTGGCCCATGCCGCCAGTGCGGCGGCTATGGCTGAGTCTGCGCTGACCTATGCCGAAATCGGCCAGGATGAAGCCCGGCTCGCGCACGTCTTTATTGGACGCCAGCTCAGCGAACTGGCGTCGATGTTATGGGCTCGCTCAAGCGACTGGGGTGTTGAGCCATCAGCGCTCGATGCCACCCGGGTCTATGCAGCTCACGTCACGGCGCCTGCCTTCGTGGCTGCTGCCGCGGCAGCACCGGGGTCATCGAACCTGCCCGACGACCTGGCGATGGTCGCAACCACGTTCCGCCAGTTTGCGAATGAGCGGGTGGCGCCGCATGCCGAGGCGATTCATCGCCACGATCTCGACATTCCCCAGGAGATCATCGACGGCGTCGCCGAGCTCGGATGTTTCGGCCTGTCCATCCCGCTGGAATATGACGGTTCTGCGTCGGGCTCCGAAGACGACTACATGGCCATGGTTATCGCGACGGAAGAACTCAGCACCGCGTCGCTCGGCGCAGGTGGTTCCTTGATTACCCGACCCGAGATTTTGGCTCGGGCGGTCGAGGCTGGCGGCACCGACGAACAAAAGCAACGGTGGTTGCCGTCGATCTCCACCGGCGAAACGTTGTGTGCCGTAGCGGTGACCGAGCCAGACTTCGGCTCCGATGTGGCCAACTTGAAGGTCAGCGCAACCCCTGAAGAGGGCGGCTGGCGTATCAATGGTGTCAAGACCTGGTGCACGTTTGCTGGTCGTGCCAATGCGCTCATGGTTCTTGCTCGGACCAACCCGGACCCTGACGTGAAACATCGAGGACTCAGCCTGTTTGTGGTCGACAAACCAAGCGACCTCGGCCACGATTTCCGCCATGAAGTCGACGGAGGCACACTCGAAGGGCGAGCCATTGCCACGCTCGGCTACCGGGGCATGCACAGCTTCGAGGTCAGCTTCACCGACTGGTTCGTGCCTGCAGCCAACATGATCGGTGGCGACGAAGGCTTGGGTCGCGGCTTCTATCTGCAGATGGCTGGTTTCGAGAATGGTCGTATCCAGACCGCTGCACGTGCCATCGGTGTCATGCAGCGTGCCTGGGAAGTAGCGTCGGAATACGCCAACGATCGTGTCGTCTTCGGCTCGCCGATCGCCGAGTACGAATTAACCCAGATCAAGCTGGGCGCCATGGCGGCGATCATCCAAATCGGCCGGCAATACAGCTACGAGGTTGCTCGCAAGATGGCAGCCGGCGACGGTTCGCTCGAAGCATCCATGGCCAAGGCCTATCTTTGTAAGGCGGCAGAATGGGTCACTCGCGAGGCGCTGCAGATACACGGCGGCATGGGGTATGCCGAGGAATACGAGGTCAGCCGTCTATTCGTCGACGCCCGTGTACTTTCGATCTTCGAAGGCGCGGATGAGACGTTGTGCCTGAAACTGATTGGTCGCCGCCTGCTCGCCTAGTCGGGCGTTTCGATACTGTCGGAGCGGTGCATGTGTCGACTGCCCGTGTTGAGGATGCATCGTCATGGGCGATGGAGCCGGACCGGACCGGATCGGAACTGCTCGGATCGGCTCTGGTCTCCGGCATTGTGACCTCGTTGGGGTCACCAGTGCGGTCGTCGCTCATCCCCGTCGATTTGAAGTTCGTCGGGAGCGAACCCGGCATCCGGTCTTTCTTCGTGCAGCTGTCGGTGTCGGGCCTGATGATGACGCCGATCATGTTCGTGATGTTGCGGGCCCACATCAAGGACGAACTCGTCGAACACCCCGCCCGAGATGATGGGCGGGTCAGGGGCCTCTACGCACCGGTGTCGGCGGGTCGCACCCCGTTCGGTGCGCTGGGTCTTGGTGCGTCGTCCGAAGTGATCAGTACCGGCCAAGCAGTCACCATCGTGGCGATCAGCATCGTGGCAATCAGCCTCGTGTCGGCGTGCGCGTTTCAATTGTGCTCGGGATGTATCTCCGAGGCCGGGCCGTCCGCGAGATCAGCGAGGAATCTACGTGGGGGCGCACCGGAAGTCGGTACGTCACTCTGAGGCGCGGCTTGGCCATCTTCGCGAGGAGAAATGCACCGGTGATCTACTTCGTCGCGGTCCAGCTTCTGGTTTGAGGCAGTCGCGCTCTACATTTGGGCCGTGGATTTCGAACTAAGCCCTGAGCTTCAAGAACTGCAATTGCGCGCCCGCAAGGTCGCTGCCGAAGGGGTTGCCGAGTTTGGGCGTTTCAACGACAGCTGGATCAATGGCTTCTCCAAAGGTTTCGCCCGACGCATGTCCGAAGAAGGCTGGATCGGCATGGGTTGGCCCAAGGAACACGGCGGCCAGGAACGCCCACCTATCGAACGGGTGATCGTCGCCGAAGAGATGATCAGCGTTGGCGCTCCCATCGCCGCTATGTGGTTCGCCGACCGCCAGATGGGTCCGACGCTGATCGCCTATGGAACGCCTGACCAACAAGCCGAGTACCTGCCAGCAATGCTCGCTGGTGAGACCACCTGGTGTATCGGTATGTCCGAACCCGACTCAGGCTCTGATCTGGCCTCGCTCAAGACCTCCGCCGTCCGTGACGGCGACCACTTTGTGATCAATGGTCAAAAGATCTGGACCAGCTTCGGCGATCAGGCCGACTATTGCTACATGATCTGCCGCACCGATTCCGAAGGGCCTCCGCACAAAGGCATCTCTGAGATCGTGGTGCCTATGGATCTTCCGGGGATCGAGGTTCGCCCGATCCAGGACATGACAACTAACCGTCACTTCTGCGAGATCTACTTCACCGACGTGCGTGTGCCCGTAGAGAACCTGGTCGGGGTCGAAGGCGACGCCTTCAAACAGACCATGGTGCAGCTCGCTCACGAACGCGGTGGCATCGATCGCCTCGTGTCGAATCGGGCGCTCTACGACATTGCGATTGACAAGGCCGATAAGGCCGACCCGCTCGTTCGCCAAGAGATCGCCAAACTCGAGACCGACTACCGCATCGGCCGCATGCTTGTCTACCGCGAGGTCCTCAAGCAGGCGCCGGCTGGCTTCAGCGCAGCGACCAAGGTGTATTGCACCGAACACCAGACTCGTGTCGCCGAGTTCGTGTCCCGCACCCTCGGTCCAGAAGCCACGCTGTGGAATGACGTGACCCACGGCCTGACCTATGCGCCCGGCTACACAATCATGGGCGGAACCAGCAACATCATGCGCAACATCTTGGGCGAACGCGTGCTCGGCCTGCCCCGCGAACCCCGCTCCTAACGAAAAGTTACGTCCCCAGGGGAACGTAACTTTTCGGGGACAGTGCTGAAACGCGGCCACGTTGTGTCAACGCGGCTCGGGCCAGGTTCTCAAGCCGAGGCTTTGAGGGGCATCGGTCGCCGTGATCGCAACTGCCGTTGGGTTGGCGCCGAGCGCCATCTATCGCTACTACGGTGATATATCGGCTCTCTATGAAAGCCATATTCATGGCCATCTGTATGGCAACGCTCGCGATTCGCTGATTCGTCTGCTAGGTGATCGCTAGCGCTCAGGATCACCGCACTCGGTCGGGCTGCCCCCAACAATGCACCAGGATTTGTCACGGAGGGTCTGACCCCGCGTGACGTGTGAGGCGGGAGAATCAGCGGCCGAGTTCCTGCAAGGTTGTGATGGCACCTGCCTGGTCGGGTGATGCGCAGCGCACGATCACGTCGTCGACACCGAGTTCGCGAAGCTCGCCGAGACGTTCGCCAAGCTCGTTGGCAGAACCACTGAGCAGGCGTTCGAATGGCAAACCGCGGTAGCCGCGCTCAGTGAGGTCGCGGGCAAGTGACTGAGCGGCTCGGGCGTCCGGTCCAAGGACAGCGTCTCGACGCAAGGCGAATCGAGACCCGCCGGCAGCCCGGTAGCGATCGACCCCTCGACGGATTGACTCGTCGTCCTGGCCGGGTGAGCCATACCAACAGTCACCAAGTCGCGCTGCCCGGTCGATGGCAACGTCGGCGGTGCCCCCAACCCACCACTCGATTGGGCCATCAGAGCGGAGGCCTACGGTTGCTTCGGCCAAGCCGAAGTAGTTGTCGGTTACTGCCTCGCCAGCGAGCAGCGCTTTAACGACGGGAATTACTGCATCGATATCGCGGCCGCGACGGGACATATCCGCGCCAAGGTTGGTGAACTGAGCGTCGCCCCAGCCGATACCTGTCTGCACGATGAACGGCACTCCGGGCGACGCCGCATGATGCATGGCCGCCAACGTGCCGATGTGTTCTGCCATGAGTAGCGGTTTCCACAATGGGGTCAGGAACAAACACCCGGCAGGGCGCCCGACCCACTCAGCGAGCAGCCGGCCGAGCATCGGTGTGTTCTGTGCGTACGGCACTTTCATATCGTGGTGATCACCAATCGTCAGCGACGCCAGGCCAGCGGCATGAGCCACCTGGGCCCGTTCGATCATCAGCGATACAGCATCGGTGCGATGTGTTGATGACAACGAAACGCCAATACTCGGAAGTGCAGTGTTCATGGGCAAACGTTAGGCGCTGCCGCCGGATCTATTAGCGTCGACAGCATGAGCGAAGCAGAAGCAATTGATCCCCTCCATTTCCGCAACGTCATGGGCCAGGTCCCTACCTGTGTGACTGTCGTGACCGCACTTGTCGAAGGTGCGCCTGTCGCCATGGTGATCGGCAGTTTCGTGTCGGTATCGCTCGAACCACCACTCGCAGGATTCTTCTGCACGGCGACCTCGGCCACCTGGGAACAGCTCCGAAGCGCGGATGTGCTCGGTGTGAACGTCCTGGGCGCCGATCAAATCGATGTCAGCAATGCTTGCATGCGCCCTCCTGTAGACCGCTTCGAGGGTCTCGACTGGTCGGTCGTCGGTGGCGCCCCCAAGTTCGCTGGCACGACCGCCTGGCTCACGCTCACCCCGAATGAGGTCATCGACGCTGGCGATCACGAGTTTGCGCTCTGCAACGTCACCCATATGGAAGTACCAGATGAACCCAGCGAACCGGTCATCTTCTACGGTGGCGGTTACCGCACGCTCGCCCCAAAGGAATAACAGTGCCGACCGATCTGGATATTGCCGATCAAATCGTTGACACGGTCGCAGCCTGGGTAGACGCCGAGGTCGTACCCAACGCTTCGCAGTTTGAACTGGCCGACGAATTCCCCGAGGCCATGGTCGAGCAGATGAAAGCCTTTGGACTGTTTGGCTGCGTGATACCCGAGCAGTACGGCGGGCTTGGTTTGGATCACATCACCTATGCCCGTCTGATCGAGGAGATCTCCCGGGGTTTCATGTCGCTCGGTGGGGTGCTCAACAGTCACCTGATCGTGTGCACCATGATTCTGCGGTTCGGAACCGAAGATCAGCGCGAACGGTGGCTTCCTGATCTGTGCAGTGGTGCCGCTCGTGCCGCGTTCTCGTTGTCTGAACACGACGCTGGTTCCGACGCTCGTTCGATGACCTGTCGGGCGGTTCCCGACGGCAACGACTATGTGATCAACGGGACCAAAATGTGGGTCACCAACGGAACCCGGTCTCGGATTGTGGCGCTTATGGCCAAGACACCCGACGACAAGGTCACGTGTTTCATCATCGAGAAAGAACCAGGCGAGCAGTTCGAGAACATCTCGTTTCAGAAAGTTGAGAAGCTGGGTTACCGGGGTCTTGAGACCATGGAGATGACCTATGTCGATCAGCGAGTTCCAGCTGGCAACATGCTCGGCGACGAAGCCGGTCTTGGTCGAGGACTGAACGCAGCGCTTTCTGCATTGGAGCTCGGCCGGATCAATATTGCAGCCCGTGCGGTTGGGGTTGGCAGAGCAGCGTTCGAAGCGTCCATGGCCTATGCCCAGCAGCGCGAGACCTTCGGCAAGAAGATTTTTGACCACCAGGTGATCGCATTCAAGCTGGCGGACATGGCTACCAAACTTGAAGCCGCTCGTTTGATGTGCCACAACGCAGCTCACAAGTTTGACCAAGGCATTCGGGCTGATCTCGAAGCGGGCATGGCCAAACTGTTCTGTTCAGAGATGGCGGCTGAGCTTGCGTTCGAGGCCATGAGGATCCATGGCGGCAACGGCTACACCAGCGAGTATCCGGTCGAGCGTTACTACCGAGATGCGCCACTCATGATCATTGGCGAAGGCACGAACGAGATTCAGAAGCTGGTGATCGCTCGCCAACTTCTCGACAAATATCGGGTTACGTGAGTCCCGGTTAGCGGGACAAGGTGTCGGAATCTCAGAAATGTGATCGTCGAGGAACCAAAACCACCTGTTCATGCGTCATACCTATGTGCGACGTCTTAGAACAAACCTTTTGCAGCTGGTAGCGGCGCCAAAATCGTTGGCCGCACTTGGTGTGTCCCTCGTGCTCATCATGTCGGCTTGTGCTTCGGGCCCGGCCGAAACTGGCTCAGGCGCACCAACTGACCCAATAGCGAGCCCAACCCCGGTCGTCATCGCAACAACAGGACCGACATCGTTGGTTACCCCTACTACTGATCCGTCATCGACGGCGACTGCGGTTCCCCCGAGCACTGCTATTCCTGAGAACACGGCAACACCTGGCCCAGCAGCCTCATCAACACCCTTGGCAACCGCTGCGCTCACAGCAACGACTCGGCCGATTCCGACAGCACAAGCCACAGCGCAACCAACTGCAACGCAACCCACCGCAACGCCTCGACCTGCAACGGCGACCGCTGTGCCGCCAACCCCAACACCGACATCAACATGGGTCAACCCTGACTGTTTCGTCGGCCCTGGTGCCGCCGATGAACCCGTGTGGTGGTGTGGCGGCAAGATCTGTGTCGTTGGTTCGCCGCACTACGGGTGCCCGTCGACCGTGCCTGCCCAGCCGTATGTCCTCATCGACTGCACCATTTCTGACAGTGACATCGAGGTGAACGAGATCATCACGCTGACAGCGGTGCAGACTCCTGCGGACGCACCGGTGCGTTACGCGTTCAGCCACGGCGACGGCACGATTGACAACACGTCGGTTTCACGGGCGTTCTATGAGGCTCCCGGGTCCTACACAGTCACGCTGCTGTGGCAGTACAACGGCGGCAAGGGAAGCAAATCCTGCGGGACCGTGCATGTCCGACCGGTCAATGCGCCGACACCCACCGTCACGCCCACACCGGACGCGGTGCAGATCGGTTGCAGCATCTCGCCTCGGCGGCCTGTCGAAGTGAACGAGACGCTGACCTTCACCGCCTTTCAGAGCCCAGCCAACGTGCCCGTCACCTACGTGTTTGATCACGGCGATGGCACCCTCGACGAGACGTCGCAGTCGTTGGCCTACTACGCAGCTCCCGGCTTCTATCAGGTACGACTCAACTGGGCGCACGACGGCCAGAGTGGCACGACGTTCTGTGGAACGGTGACGGTTGAACCGAACTTTTCCGCCAGCGACTATCTGGGGCGCACACCAGAATCGGCAGATGCGTTGGCCATCAGCCGTGGGCTAACGACTCGTATCGTGAGAATCGATGATCAAGTCTTCCCCGGCACCGAGGACTACCGCCTCGACCGAGTCAATATCGAAGTTGATGCCAACATTGTTACCGAGGCGTACTTGGGTTGAGCCCGATGATGCGACCGGCTAGCTAATCGGTAAGTATCTGTGTATGCGTCGCGCCGTACTACTCGCCGGAGGGTGGGCTCATCCGGGCCATGATCAAGTTGCGGCAGTGTCTGCCTTACTGGCGGAGCGGTCCTTCGAAACCCGAGTCGTGCGTGATCCAGCCGATGTGCCAGCAACGCTCGATGACGGCTGTGATCTGTTGGTCGTTGCTGCGTGCTGGTTCTCGATGACCGATGAGCGCTACACAGATGAGCAACGCCGAGACCATGCGGTCGTGTTCAGCCCGGCGCTAGATCAGGCGCTCGCCAAACTCCGCAACCAGGGCTGCCCGGTTCTCGCGCTACACACCGCGGTGATCTGCTTTGACGGACACGCCACTTGGGCGGACTGGCTGGGCGCCACGTGGAACTGGACGACCAGTTGGCATCCCCAGCCGGGGCCCATACTGGTGCAGCCTGCCGACGAAACGCCTATCGAATTCCCGGCCTTCACCGTTCTTGACGAGCTGTACCAAGGCCTCGACCTTGCTGCAGGTGCGGACATCGTCGCCCACGCTGAAGGTCATCCGCTGGTATGGCTCCAGGCCACCGAATCGGGCAGGGCAGTAGTCAACCTGCTTGGCCACGATCACCAATCACTTGCGGAACCCAACCACCGTCAGCTCAATGGCCAGCTGCTCGATTGGTTGCTGCGAAACTAGTCAGCGGCTCTTTGGTCTTGATCAGGGGTTGTCGGTCAGAGGTTGTATTGCACCGCAGCGCGAGCGGTGATGTTTGGCTTGATCCACTCTGCGATGAGTTGGACATGGCCTTCGTCGGCGGCGTAGGCACGGTAGTCATCAACCGATGCGAAGTCGCCAACCGCTACATAGTCCCAGTTGCCGTCGCTCACGCCAGCATCAGGCCCATGGTGATACGCGGAGACACACGGCAGTGTGGCAAGCGCATCGAGCCCTGCACTGACAGTGGCCTGGGTTTCATCCGACACATCGTCGGCCCACCGGAACATCACACAATGACGAAACACAGAACTACTCCTTGAAGACCGTTACAGAATGACGTCATACTCTACGTTCGGTAGGAGCTTCCAGAATGATCCTGGTGCAAAGATCCCTGTGTAACCGGTCGATCCGCAACGAGTCGATGCGGACCGATCTGTTCAAGCCACATATTGCCTTCACGAATGCCTTCACCGCTTCCAGAGACGTACGTGCGCTCGATATCCACGATCTGTGTTCGCCAGACATCAATTTTTCTCGGGCTCGATCAGACGGCGGCGACTTGCGAGGCCAGGGTGCTGAACACCGGTTGGGATCGTCGTATGTGAACCATTCGGGGACGATTGGGTCACGGTTGAACGTGTGTTGACGACGTAGGAACCCGTCTCGACGTGAAACTTTTCTGACAAGACGGGGACCAAAGTCGGGTTGTGCAGCGTGTGTTGAGCATGAGAACACGCACCCATATTGTCGTGCTGGTCGTCACTGCACTGGTGGCCAGCGTTGTGGGGTCTGTTGTTGCGGTGGCGAGCACGGCCGGCACGGCACATGCCTGCTCGATCGCAGGTCCGTCGGCGGAGGCGCACCCATCGGTTGACCTGGAACCAGGGCAACACATCGACATTTTCGGATGGGGTTTCAACGACATCCAACTGGTTGAGCCGCAGCGACAACTCGTGCCGCCAATTGAGGGTGAGGTCTCGATCCCATCTCAGTTGTGTGACTTCGTTGTCTCGCCGTCGTCGGACCTCGACGTGCACTGGCGAGGCCCGAACGCAGCCTTGCTCGGCACCGTGTCGGGCCCTGACTTCAAAACGTCGGTCGTGGTACCGAGTGCCGCCACGCCTGGCCCCGCATCGATCACCGTCGGGCCGGTTGAGCTCGTGGTGTTTGTCGGCAAACCAACCGAGCCTCCGTATCCGTGCCCGCTCACGCTGCAACCCGACGAAACCGCACACCATGTCTGTGAGCCATGGCCGTGTCCCCGTCAACTGGCACCGGATGCCGATCACGCGCCGGGGTTCCTGCCCTCGTGCCCCGAGCCATGCGTCGATGCTGCGCACACCATCGACGACGGCACGGCGCACGAGTACCGATGGGACTGTCCTGATCCCTGCAGTCCCTTCCAAACGAACTCCGGCGCGGCACAACCTGACGTGTCGATCTGGTGTCCGCCGCCGGAACCGTGTCCCACGTATCTCGTCGGTGGGGCGGTTGATGGGGCGTCGTGGGTGAGTTGTCCGGATCCATGTGGTCACACCCAAACCAGCGCTCGAGCGGCACAACCTGACGTGGCTATCTGGTGTCCGCCGCCGGAACCGTGTCCGGACCCACCAGCTATTGACGGAGGCAACCATGCAACAGATGAGGTATCGCTGCCTTGGTGCGGACCGGGGCCTTGCCGTTTGGTTGGTGGTGATGCACTGGTGTGTTCTGAGGTTCAGACATCAGCATCTGGAATATCGGTGTCATCGGCCGACACCGCTCCAGCGGTAGGAGTGAGCCCGGTCGAGGGTGTATCAGGACCTGCATCACAGCCACTGGAACCAGCGGCTGGGGCGCCTCCGGTCTCTCAAGATTTCATTCGGGCTTCGGCATCTCACGCAGCTGCTGATCTGGTCGCAGCGATGTCTCAACGGCTGACCGGCATCGTTGGTGCGGTGCTTGCCAGCATTTTCGGTTGATATGCCGTTCGTGTCGGCTGCGTTCGTGTTGGCTGCTGGTTTGAAGCGATAGCAGCCGACACTTCGAGCGCTATCCGATGCGACGATCCTTTCTGAACAGCAGCACAGCCTGGCCTGATGACCATCGCAACGATGTGCTGGTGGTGACCCGAACTATCCACGGTTCTCGCCAATGCGATTCGGTGGGTGTGCTCAGAAGATGTGGCCGCATGAGCACGAACAGATCGGTGCTTGGCAAATTGATCCTCGACTCATGTAGCGCTATTGCGTTGGCTCGCGTAATGTAGGGAGCAATCACTCGTTAACAACTTGAGGAACCAACTCATGAGCATGCGCGATCGCGTACAGGCAATGTTCACCGCCCCTGTGGCCGAAGCACACTGCGACGGCCCATGCGGCGTCTACGACCCAGCATCAGCTCGGGTAACCGCTGAAGCGGTGCTGTCGATGACCAAGAAGATGCTTGATCTACATGTCCCTGAAGGTAGCGACGACGCGGCCTGGGCCAGCTACCTCAACACCATGAGTCGCTTCGCAGCGATCAAGGAAGAACAGGCCGAGTCAACCAAACACGAGATCCTCGTGCTCTGGACCGACTACTTCAAGCCCGATCACCTTGAGGCCTACCCCGACCTACACGCCACCATCTGGAACGCAACCAAGTTGTGTTCGAAGACCAAGCAAAACGTCGACGTCGCTGCCGCCGAAGAACTCATGGCTGCGGTCGAGACGATCCACAAGATGTTCTGGGAATCAAAGAATCGCGACGTCGCCTGGGTTCCAGCCGTCGGCTGATACCTGCGCAATCGCCACCATGATTGCGAAGAAGGTATGTCCGCAGAGTGGCCGGAGCGTAGCGAAGCCATGATTGCGAAGAAGGTATGTCCGCAGAGTGGCCGGAGCGTAGCGAAGCCATGATTGCGAAGAAGATAGCTACGAAAGAGATCGTGCTGTGGGCGCTGCGAAAGCGGCGCCCTTGGCGCGTTCAGGGGGTGTCGATGGAGCCTGAATACCGGGCTGGCGATCTGGTTTTGATCGATCCAACCGCACCTGTAGTTGCTGGGAGTGTGGTTGTCGCTCGGCACCCGTTTAAGAATCTTGACGTCATCAAATATGTGAAGACGGTCGACAACGACGATCATGTGGTCTTGGAAAGCCCTCAAGGTGACGACAGCAGCCACTTTGGGCGAGTGCCGCTGCACACGGTTCGTGGCACGGTGACGTACAACTGGAAGGCGCACCGGCCAACATGAGTGTGATCATCGCCGGCGGCGGCATCGGCGGGCTGACGATGGCCCTGACCTGCCATCAGATAGGGGTCCAGGCGGTTGTGTTGGAGTCGGTGCGCAACATGGCTCCGCTCGGAGTTGGCATCAATTTGCAGCCGAACGCGATTCGAGAACTCATCGATCTCGGTCTCGAAGATGAGCTGGGCAGCATCGGTATCGAGGCACGCGAATGGGCGCTCGTGGGCCGTAACGGCAAAGACGTCTGGTCCGAGCCTCGGGGTCGCCTGGCCGGTTATCGGTGGCCGCAATACTCCGTGCACCGGGGCGAGCTGCAGATGTTGTTGTACCGCACGGTTCTCGAGCGGATGGGACCAGACGCGGTCCGCACGGGTCACCGGGTGACTGGCTATCGCAACGAGTCGCAGGGCGTTACCGTCCAGGTCGATACCCGAGACGGCGGGTCGACAGTAGTGCAAGGGTCAGTAATCGTGGCTGCCGACGGGCTGCATTCCTCGGTGCGGGCCCAGATGCATCCGACACAGCCCGCACCGCATTGGGAAGGTGCCGTGCTGTGGCGGGGAGCGACCTACGGCCCTCCGATCCGGAGCGGTGCATCGTTCACCCTGATCGGGTCGCTCGATCAAAGATTTATCCACTACCCAATCTCGGCACCCGATCCTGATACGGGACTGCAATTGCAGAACTGGATTGCCGAGCTGTCCTTCGACCCCAGCGAAGGGTGGCCAGAGAGCAACTGGAATCGCCAAGTCGATATCGGCAAGTTCCTTCCGTCATTCGAAGACTGGAAGTTCGACTGGCTGGACATCCCAAGCTTGGTCCGTGACAGTCCGGCCGTCTGGGAATTCCCTATGGTCGATCGAGATCCAGCCCACCATTGGGTCGACGAACGAGTGTGTTTGTTGGGCGACGCTGCACATGTCATGTACCCCGTCGGCTCGAATGGCGCCAGCCAGGCGATTGTCGATGCTCGGGTTATGGGAGCCAAGTTTCTGGACTATGGGGTCACGGCCGAGGCGCTTCAGGCTTTTCAGGATGAACTGATCGAGCCGATGTCCGCGCTGGTGTTGCGCAATCGGGGCAATGGTCCGGTAGGTATCCTTGGCCTCGTTGACGAACGATGTGGTGGCGTGTTCGAAGATATCGACGATGTGATTCCACGGGCCGAAGTCGAGTCATTTATGGCGAACTACAAGGCAGCAGCTGGGTTCGCAATCGACGAACTGAACGCGGCGCCTGCCACGATTGCGGTGGGGGCCCGGATAACTACCTAGATAGCTGGAGAAGGCTCTTCGGCTTCGATCAGTTGGGTGCACAAATACGGAGGCCGTTGTGCCCAATACGGGCGGTATTCGGCCACTACGTGCAGGGTGTATCCATCCGTCCGATCGATACCGCCGGTACAGGTGGGTCACGAGCCAGAACGCCGCACTCGCGTGCTGTCACAGAACCTGGTCGGCCTTGGTTTCACGAGTTTCTTTACCGATAGCTCCTCAGAGATGGTCGTGGCAATAGCCCCACTGTTCCTTACGGCCACTTTGGGCTTCAGCATCTTCGGGTTCGCTGCCTGCGAAGCCGCCTATCAGGGCACTAACGCTGTCTACCGGTTATGGGGCGGGTCTATCGCCGACAACCGCCAGAGCCATAAAAAGACGGCTGCGACGGGATACTCGATCTCAGCGGTCACTCGGGTTGGACCGGTGATTAGTGCGTTCGTCGCCTGGGTGCCAGCGGTGCCGTTCTTGCCGGCTGACTGCGTTGGCAAAGGGTTGCATACCGCGCCCCGAGATGCGTTGATATCGCTCAGCACTGCTCCGGATCGGTTGGCCATGGCATCCGGGGTGCATCGGGCAATGGACACTGCTGGAGCAGCACTTGGTCCGTTGGTGGCCTTCGTGGTTCTGTCGGCAGCTCCGGGTCTGGGCCCGCACTCGGGTGAACGAAGACCTGGCTGATCGTAACGAACGGGCCCAGCTCGCCGTCGAGGAGTTTGAATCGGACCAAGGTGCTGAAACCATCGAGGCCGAACCAGGGTCGACAACCGCGACGGTGGCAGCGGAAGCTGGCCCATCGATGGTTACGGGTGAAGCGCTTGTGGTGCATGGGGTGCCGGGCGACGACTACGGCCGGCTCGCGATGCGACATACCGATGGCACCCGTACGTTGCTCGACCGGTCATGTATGCGAGCTCACATTGCGGGCGATCACGGGGTGTGTTTATCTGAAGCCCCCCGGCATCACGCCATCATTCGACACCACGTTCTTCAACGCAAACAATTTGAATATAGATAGTAAGACGTAGCCAAGCGCGCTCCCGAGCCGTGTTCATGTCTCGCCGAATGGCACTTATTCTGTCGTTACGACATTTGTGAGTGGATCTTCGTACGTGGACATTGGCACCGAGACGACCACGCTGGTGACCATCGATGACATCGACAGCAACCGCCTGTTACGAGGCGCCAGCCAGTTCGCAATCAACTCCGACGCGGAACGGTTCAACAATTTCGACGCTCACTACTGGGGTCCGACATTTGGTGCCGACGAAGACGAGGTGTTCATCACCGGCTTCTCTGGCGAGTAGCCCGAGATTATGCGCGGGACCTTGAGCGATATGACGATCGGACCAACGGGCTGGGTTGGGAGTTGTCCGTCGTTGTCGCCCGACGGCAAGACCTTGGTCTTCAAGGAGATGCGTCAAGACGGAACGTTTGAGTTGGTTGCCGTCGACGTTGCAACCAACACCAAGCAGAAACTTGGCGAGACGCGATCGGTCGACGAGCAGGTCGAGTGGCTCGACAACGACACGATCTTGTACGCAGTACATCCCGAAGGTAGGGACACCGCGGTGCAACCTGCGTTCGACATTTGGAAGCTTGCTATCGCCGATGGTTCCGAGCCGGTGTTGTTCTTGCCAAATGCCGATTCTCCTGCGGTGTCTCGTTGACTGCTGTAGACCCGGCCAGACGGTGTAGAAAGTCTCCGGAATGAAAATCGAAAACAGCTTCACAATCGACGCGCCCATCGCCGATGCCTGGGACATGGTGACCGATATTCCTTTGATCGCGCAGTGTCTCCCGGGTGCGGTCCTCCGCGCCGAAGATGCTGGAGTGCACACGGGTTCGGTCACGTTTAAGGTCGGCCCAGTCACCGCTGAGTACCAAGGAAGCGCAGAGCTGATCGAACAAGACGAGATCAACCGTCGAGTCGTGATTGATAGCAAGGCAAGCGATCTACGGGGTACTGGAGATGCCCAAGCAGTCATCACCGCGGAGCTGACAGATCATGGCTCGCACACCAAGGTGAACATCTGCACCGAACTGCAGGTCGCCGGCAAGGTCGCGCAATTCAGTCGTGGCGTGATGCAGGATGCCAGCGAGAGGTTGTTCGGCCAGTTCGCCGCCTGTTTGGCGGCAAAACTCGAAGATACAGCGATGCTCGAGGCAATTGCCACGGAGAGCGCCTCTGCACAATCGTCAGACATCGACGATGGTGAAGCACTTGATCTGCTCCACGTAGCTGGCCGAGCGATCGCTAAGCGGGTCGTGCCAATGGCGCTCGTTGCGCTGATCATCGTTGCGGTGTTGCTCATTCTGATCTGAGTGGGAGCGGCGGCTGGCTCGTGTTTCGCGTTTGGTGGTTCCGCTGTCCCATAGGATCGGGCCATGAGCATTCTTGGCAACCGTGTCATTCGAACAGAAGACCCACGTTTCCTTTCCGGTGAGTCCACCCCCGTGGCCGACCGTGGTTATCCAGGCATGGTGCACGCAGTGTTCGTGCGCTCTCAGATGGCGAGCGCAACACTTGCTCCAATCGCTTCCACCGAGGCTGCGGTTTCTCACCTCGGTAGTCGCCATATCGATATGCCATGCACCGCTCAACGTGCCTGGCGAGCAACCGGTGTTGCTTCAACCGGTGCAGCTTCGACCGGTGCAGCGTGCGAAGGTGCCTCATGAAACGGATCGAGAAGGCGGCCAAGATTAGCAAGATCCTCGAAGAGCTCTATCCGGTCATCCCGGTTCCGCTTGATCACACCGACGCCTACACACTCACGGTGGCTGTTGCGTTGTCTGCCCAGACGACCGACAAGAAAGTCAACGAGATCACACCAGCGCTGTTCGCCGAGGGCGGCACACCCGAGAAGATGGCGGCGTTGCATCCTGACCGCATTCTGGAGCTCATTCGCCAGGTCGGCCTTGCTCCAACCAAGGCCAAGAACCTCTCGACGATGGCCCATCAAGTCCTCGACGCTGGTGGTGAGATCCTTCCCAGCTGGGAGTTCATGGAATCGCTTGCGGGTGTGGGTCACAAGACCGCTGGTGTGGTGTTGTCTCAGGCGTTTGGAATGCCAGCGTTCCCGGTTGATACTCACATCCAACGGCTTGCGGCCCGGTGGGGACTGTCCGACGGTTCGAACGTGGTCAAGACCGAGAAGGACCTGAAAGCCGTCTTTCCCGAAGACACGTGGAACGACCGGCATCTGCAGATCATCTTCTTCGGCCGTGACTACTGCCCTGCCAGGAATCATGATCTGTCCGAGTGCGAGATCTGTAGTTGGGCCGCGACCAAGAAACGAATCGCCGAAGAGGCGAAGCGCTAACGAGCCACACGGCATATTTCTTCTCCTAATGGGACCATTTCCGTTCGCTCAGGCGTGTGTTGCACGAGGCTCGAGTTTGGAAGTGATGTGTCCGACATCGCACTTAGTGGATATGTCGCTTTGACGGCATCGCGGGAGGCCACGTTTGCCGCGTTTTACCAACAAAACATTGGGGCACTGGCCCGGACACTGACTTCAGCGTTGGGTGATCCCCAGGTCGCACAAGATGCTGCTCAGGAAGCAATGGCACGAGCGTGTGAACGATGGGAGAAGATCGAGACCTACGACAACCCGGTGGGCTGGTGCTACCGAGTAGCGATGAATTGGTCCACGAGTCGATGGCGGAAACGCAAACGCGAAATTATCACCGACACACTCCCCACGCCAGCGCCGAACGAAGGTCCCGACTTTGCGATACAGGATCGACTTCTGGTCGCGCTGCGGTCGCTGTCGATGGATCAGCGGTCGGTGATCGTTCTTCGGCTGGTCGAAGACTGGTCGATCAACGAAACCGCCGAAGCACTCGGTATGGCACCGGGCACAGTGCAGAGCAGATACGCCCGTGCCCTCGTCCGTCTTCGGGAAGAACTTGGAGATTTCCATGACTGAGCCCTTCGAAGACATCGTACGCGACGCTCTCCGTGGCACAAGCGGCGCAGCAGACGAGATGCCGACCTATCACGGAGCCTGGCAGCGAGGCCGTCGCCGCCGGTTGATCAAACGGTCGGCGCTCGTAGCCACAGGCGCGTTCGTGTTGCTGGCAGCTTTGACGGTAAACCTGGGCCGCATTCCTGGCAGCGAGCCGATCGAAACCAGCGACGTTGCAACCGGCGCCGCAGCCGCAGTAGCCGCAACCCCAATCTTCGAGCCGACCACGCTGGAGACAACCGCCCCGGTCGAGACCCCATCGTTGTCCGATGGTGACACCGACTCGGTGCCGGCCGCCCCAACCGCACCAACCGCATCGGTAGTATCACCCGCCGAAACCCCAACTGCGGTTCCTCAAGCTGCAGAACCCCCAGCCGCAGTTGCTCAGACAACGCTGCCCCAGACTGCTGTGCCCCAGACTGCAGTGCCCCCAACCGCAGTGCCCACAACGGTGCCTCCCACGAGTGCGCCAACCACACCTGTTCCGACACCCGAGGCGCTGTTGTCGATGCCGCCCCCAACAGTCGAGGCTCTGTCAACCGCGGAAGCAGCGACGGCCCAGGAACCGGGCGATCCTGGTGGGACCGACGAACCGTTGGGTCCTCCCCAGGTGGCGTTCACGACGGCCGCACGGGCGGACGCTGTGCTCCTGAGTGGCGCTGCCAAGGGAGCGGCCTTACCCTGTGACCTCGACCAAGATGGCGTGGCCGACGCAACGTGTGAGCTGTTGACCGACTACTCCTGCACCGGCGACGGCGATGTGGAACCGGGCTACAGCATGGTCGATACCAACGGTGACAGCGTCGGTGATACCTGCACTGCGCTAGATCTCACCATCTGCGACACCACCAACGATGGTTTGGGTGACACACCATGCATCATCGATGTCAGCGTGGCTCCTGGGTAGTCGCACTCGCTCTGTCAAAGCTACGGGAGATTGGCTGTTTCGTTACTGTCGGCGGCCATAGTGGAGCGCGTGTCTGGACCCGTCACCGATTTGCTTGACCTGCTCGACCTCGAACCAATCGAGGTGAACATCTTCCGGGGGCGAAGTCCCGATGAAGATCGCCAACGGGTGTTCGGGGGCCAGGTCATGGGCCAAGCACTCGTCGCCGCGCAACGGACGGTCGACGACGATCGCCAAGCGCACTCGCTCCACAGTTACTTTCTACGACCGGGTGACCCGGCAGTGCCGATTCTGTACGAGGTCGACCGCATCCGTGACGGGCGGAGTTTCGCGACCCGGCGGGTAGTGGCGATTCAGCATGGCCGAGCGATCTTCACTATGTCGGTGAGCTTCCATATCCAAGAGAGCAGCCAGGAGTATCACCTGTCCATGCCCCAGGTCGATGGACCCGAGGACCTGGTGGACTGGACCGATTACCTGGCCACCATTCAGGACGAGATCCCCGAGGATATGGCGCACTGGTTCAGCCGGCCCCGACCGATCGAGACCAGGCCGCTCAAGGTGCACCATCCGTCCAAGCCGGTGTTCGAGGATCCGCCAATCAACCAGCTCTGGTTTCGCGCTGCCGCACCGGTGCCCGACGACCAGGCGCTGCAACAAGCCCTGTTGACGTACGCCGTCGATATGTGGCTGCTCGACTGCAGCACCATGGCACACGGATATCAGTTCAGCGATCCCGACATGCAAATGGCCAGCCTGGACCACTCGATGTGGTTTCTCCGCCCGTTCCGTGCCGACGAGTGGTTGCTACTCGATGCTGAATGTATAACGACCGCGGGCGCTCGAGGCATGAACCGAGCGAACATCTACACCGTCGACGGGCGTCTGGTAGCCACGGCAAATCAGGAAGGTCTCATGCGTCGCCACGACGGGTAGTTGTAATAGCCGGGGACGTCCGCATTGCTGGCCTTGGGGGGCTGGTCATTTAGGTGGTGGCGTGGACTGCGGTGTTCAGGGCGAGTTCGATCATTTCGTCGACGCCCATTTGTCGTTCATCGGAGCTCAGATGTTCGCCGGTGACGAGATGGTCGGTCATCGTGAACATGGCCAACGCGTCAACACCTTCGAGCGCGGCGATTGCATACAACGCTGCACATTCCATCTCGACACACAACACGCCATCCGCAGTGTGGCGGTCCTGAGCGTCGTTGTTGGGTTCATAAAACACGTCGCTGGTAAACACCTGGCCAGTTATGAGCGATACGTCGTGGGTCTCGGCCGTGGCCGTCGCTGCCGCCAACAACGAAGCGGAACCCACGATTGGGCCGGCCGCGCCGATCATGGCTGGCAGATTGCTATTGGTTACCGCAGACTCGGCCGCAATGATCTGGCGAAGTCCTAAGTCAGGCTGATAGACCCCGGCCGTACCCACACGAATCAGCCGGGTGACGCCATACGAACGAATGAGCTCGGTGATGTAGATCGCTGCCGAAGGCACACCCATGCCTGATGGCATGACTGAAATCGGCGTGCCTTGCCACGTGCCGGTGAAACCAGTCATGCCCCGAACTTCGGTGACCAACTCGGCACCGTCGAGGAAGTTGTGTGCGATACGAGCTGCTCGTTTGGGATCACCTGGCATGAGGACCGTGGGAGCGAAGGCGCCATCGGGAGCAGAGATATGTGGTGTTGGCATGACGAGTGTCTCCTAGAAAAGGTCGGCGTCGGCGGCAACCTCGGCCGACTTGGCGGCCATCCACACATCGAAGTCGTCGCTGCTCCATGCATCGTGGCGACCTTGAGCATAGAACTGCGCATTGCGGTTGTAGAGCCACGCGTTCATGCGATTGGCCTGATGGTTATCGCGCTCGGCCTTGACCTTGCCAGGGGAACCCATAATCACCGAGTTTGGCGGGTACTCCTTACCTTCGGGGACGAAGGCCCCACCGGCAACAATGGACCCTGCGCCGATGACAGCACCGTCCATGATCGTGGCATTGATGCCGATCAGGCACGAGTCGCCGATCGTTGCGCCGTGGATAGTGCAGTGATGGGTGATCGAGCAGAAGTCGCCGATGATTGTCGGGGTGGCAGACCCGACGTGGATCATCGCAAAGTCCTGGATGTTGGTCATGCGGCCGATCTCGATGTGATGCATCTCGGATCGCATCACGACATGGGGCCAAATCGATGATCCAGCCCCGATCGAGACCTTGCCGTAGACGTAGGACGACTCGTGGACCCAGACGGACGGGTCGATGTTTTGCATGGGGGCCTCCGGGGTGTTCGACTGCCCAGCCTTGCGGCTCGATTCGCAGTCGTGGCGGTACTGCTAGGCAACCTACTGTCCGGGCCACCTAAACTAGGAAGTGTGCTGATCGTTGTCTCGCCCGCGAAATCTCTCGACTATGAATCGCCGTTGGCGACAAAGAAGGCGAGCGAGCCGCGAATGCTTGACGAATCGGCACAACTGGTCGACGTGATGGTCAAAAAGTCACCGGCCGATCTGCAACAGCTCATGCATATTTCGCCTGCGTTGGCGGAACTCAATTTCGACCGGTTTCAGGATTGGCAGGTGCCATTCACCAAGGAAACGGCTCGACCAGCGGTATTGGCGTTCAGCGGCGATGTGTACCTCGGCCTCGAGGCTGGCACGTTCAGCGAACGCGACTTCACCCATGCCCAGAAAGTGTTTCGTATTCTGTCAGGGCTCTACGGCGTGTTGCGGCCGCTCGACTTGATGATGCCCTACCGTCTGGAAATGGGCAGCAAGGTCAAGAACGGTCGGGGCAACGACTTGTATTCGTTCTGGCGCAATGACGTGACCAAGACGTTGGCAGCCGATATCGAGGCCAGCCCGGGTGCCAACGTGCTCATCAACCTTGCATCGAATGAGTACTTCGGTGCCGTCGATCCCGAAGGCCTCGGTGCTCGCATCATCTCGCCGGTATTTCTTGATTCGAAGGATGGTGGCCCTCACAAGATTGTGAGCTTCTTCGCCAAGAAGGCGCGCGGCTCCATGAGTCAGTACCTGATCAAGAACCGCATCACCACGATCAAGGGCATCACCGATTTCGACGGCATGGGTTACGCCTATGACCCATCGCAGTCCACGGCTGATCGCCCGGTCTTCACTCGTTCCTACTGACCCTGCTCCTAACTGACCCCGCACCTAGTGAAAGGGCCCCATGGCTCTCTATCCGCAGACCTCGTTCTCAGCGCCCCCAGGGGCAACCAGGATCACCCTGGTGCGCCACGGGCAAACCGAACCAGCCGACCTGGCCAATCCGTTTCCGCTCAAACACGGTCATGGTGACCCAAACCTCACGGAGCTGGGCGAGCAGCAGGCGGTGAAGGTTGCTGATCGATTGGTCAACGAGGCCATCGACGGTCTGTATGTGTCGTCACTTATTCGTACACATCAGACGGCTGAGCCGCTCGCAGATCGTCTTGGGCACGAACCGACCGAAGAACATGACTTACGCGAGGTGTTCCTGGGCGACTGGGAAGGCGGGCTGTTCCGGCACATGCTGGCCGATGAACACCCCGCAGCTTTGGAGTTCCACCGCACCTACGAGTGGGGTGTCGTCCCTGGCGCCGAGACCAATGCCGAGCTGATTGGGCGCACCTCGGGCGCTCTGACGGGTATCCACGAGCGCCATGGTGGCGAACACATCGTGTGTTTCGTGCACGGCGGCGTGATTGCTGCGTTGTGTGCCCATACAACCGGGGCACCAATGACCGGTTTTGTTGGCGCCGACAATTGTTCGATCCACCGATTGGTGTTGACCGAGGAACGTTGGTTCCTACGTTCGTTTAACGATTCGACACATCTGGATGGCGTGATGACGCCCCAGGCAGCCATCGACACTCCTGCCTAAGCAGCCATGTCAGCCGAAGCCTTAGCTTCCGTCGGCTTCACCGTCTGAATCAACCGTGGGTTCGTTCTTGGCTTCCTCGAGAGCTTCGATTATGTCCTGGTAGTCGGTCTGTTCCCGGATCCACCGTTCGTCGCGCCACAACGTGAAGCCGAACGCAAGCACCATCGTTCCGCTCGACGCGCCGACAAAACGGTCGCCGACGAGGAAGAAGGCAATGGCTGCAAGGAAACCAAGTGCGGTCACGATCCACAGCAGGATCCCGACCGGTTCCATCGACGGCGGTAGAAGACCGAGGCGGCCGCCTACCTTCTTGCGGTAGCCAAAACGTGCGGCTCGAACCGGGTCGGGGGTGTCGTAGCCGCGCATGTACACGACGTAGAAGCCAACCATGAACATCCAACCAACGACGAGGTTGAACACGGTTAGTTACCTGCAACCCGACGGTCGTGACCACGCCAGTGAGGCTCTCGGAGCTCCTTGCGAGCAAGTTTGCCAACCGGTGACTTCGGCAGCGGTTCGGTCGTGAGCTCGATGGCTGTGGGTTTCTTGTAGGAACCGAGGCGTTCGGCGCAGAGCTGCACAAGCTCATCACCGGTCACGTTCGCCCCCGGGGCAACCATGACGACGCCGTAGGGGCTCTCACCCCACCGTTCACTTGGCACACCGAAGACGGCAGCCTCGATCACGTCGGGATGGTCACACAGAACGTTCTCGAGTTCGGCCGGCCAAATGTTGAAGCCGCCGCTGATGATCATGTCATCTTTGCGGTCGAGCACGTAGAGATACCCGTTGGCATCGAGTTTGCCGATATCGCCCGAGAGCACCCAGCCGTTGTGCATTCGCTCGGCTGTAGCGGTCTCGTTCTCCCAGAAACCAAGCATCTGGCCATCGCAGCGAATAGCGATTTCGCCTTCGCCACCGATAGGCAGCTCCTGTTGTGTATCTGGATCCAGAATGGCAAGGTCACCAAAAGGCAACGGTCGCCCAGCCGAACGAAGGGGGTTTGATCCTTCGACTTCGCTGAACCACTCGGTGGGTCCCATCATGGTGATCGGCACGGCCTCGGTCTGCCCGTACCCCTGGAACAGGACATCACCAAAGACCTCGCGGGCCAGCAGCGCGGTGTCGTCGGCTATGGGTGATCCGCCGATCTGTAACACCTTGAGCTTGCTCCAGTCACGCTGGGCTGCTGTCTCGTCGCGGGCGATTGCATTGAGCATGGTGGGAACAAGGAAGCCATAGGCGACCTGCTCACGTTCCATCGTCTCCACGACTTCGGCTGGCTCGAATGTCTTGATCAACAGGTTCACGCCGCCGCAGAGCCACATCGGGGTGAAGAAGTAACCGGATCCGTGGGAGATAGGTCCGGCATGTTGGCATACGTCGCCCTTTTGCACCGGAGGGAAGGCAAAGAACCAGTCGCGACCTGCGTCGAGCCATGTCTTGTGTGTGTAGGCAACCCCCTTCGACGGGCCGGTGGTGCCACCCGTGTGCCGGATAATGAAGTAGTCGTCTTCGTTCACGACGGGATCAGGATCGGTATCAGGGAAACCGGCCAGCCACTCCTCGTAGTCGTCGCCTCGTACGATGATGTGTTCCAGGCTGTCGACCTCGGCATCGATGCCGGCAAGCGCTTCGGCATGGCTCTGGCTGACCACCACAGCCCGACAGCCTGTGTGGGCAAGCATGTGGCGATGGGCTTCACGGCTGTTGCGTGGATAGAGCGGAACCCGCACCAGGTTTGCGGCGGCAGCGCCGCAGAAGAAGTCGACTGACTCAAATGTATTGTCTTCGAGCACTGCGACCCGGTCGCCGGGCTCCAGGCCAAGTGCCTGCAGCGCGTTGGCCATACGAAGCCCTCGGGTCCATGCTTGGCGATACGTCAGTCGGGTGTCGCCTTCGATGACCGCGAGCTGATCCGCGTGAAACGTCGCAGATCGTCGCATCAGCGACCGCACGTCCATCAGTGCGCTCCTTGCTCAAGGAGCGATTCCACGAGCTCCTGGACCGCATACGCTTCGGCGAAGGTGGCGAGTGAATTGGGGTTGTCGTCGGCCAGTGCCGCAACTTGGCCGAGCTGGGCTGCGTAGGCCGCAGGAGGAGCAACCGCCTCGTCAGACAACAACGGCTCCCACGGACCATCGCTGGTTGCTCCGGTGAGTTGGTACCAGTTGGTGAGCCGGAACGATCGTTCACTTCCTCGGACGGTGAACTGGACCTCGTCGGCGCCAGCTGCGTCGCTGGTGCCCACCAGGCGCACGGTGACGCCGTTCGCTGTTAGTACGGCCATAAGACTCTGCTCAGAGGTTCCGTCGTCAGGGAAACCAACGTGGACCTGCTCGATCGTTGCCTGTCCGAACAATCGGTGGATGAGAAACACGTAGTGCGAAACAACTTCGCGGACCCAGCCGCCCTGGTCCCGATCTCGGAGCCAGCCAGCACCTGCCTGCCAATCGCGTGGCCACCGGCAGAAGTGCACCCGCAAGTCTGCGCCGAGCACGGTGCCACACGCGCCGCTCTTTACCTGTTTGATCATCTCTACGGCACTCGGTGCCGCGCCGAATACAAAGTTCACGGCCGCAGGTGCACCCGCTGACTCAACCCGTTCGACCATGGCCTGGGTGTCGCCGTTGTCGACGCCAAGCGGCTTCTCGCAGAAGATCGCTTTACCGGCAGCTTGGACCTGATCCACATAGACCTCGTGGTACAGCGGGGGAGTGGCGATGTAGACCACATGCACGTTGGGGTCGGTGATGAGCTCTTCGGCCGACGCAGTGACCCGCATGCCGAAGTCCGCTGCCGCAGCGGTCCGAGCTTGCTCGCCGACGTCGAAGCCGCCGACCAGTTCGAAGCCGTCGTGATTGTTGAACACTTCGATGTATCGCCGGCCAATAGTGCCGAGTCCAATAATGGCCACGCCGTAACGTTCTTGATCGCTCATCACTACACACTAATTTCGCCGCCGGCCAAACCGTTATCGCAACGGTCCGACTTCGAGGTTGTGTCGTGGCCCAGCAGCAAGAGAACACAGCTCGAGACAGCTGTTAGAAGTCGAGGGTGCGGGTATCAGGGTGGTTGGGATGCCATGCGAACCAGAAGGATTGTTCGGTGATGATCCGGTCGCCAGCTGCATCAAAAACTCGCACGCCTGCACCTGTTGGCTCGACCGTCAACAGATCCCCGCCGACCTCGATCTCAACGATCTGGCCGAGCGCATTGAACGCTGCAACGTCGAACGCGACGGTGTCGCCGTTGCGTTCGATGCCGACGACCTCGGTCTTGATAGCGAAAGTGTCGGGCACATCCAGGATCGGGAACCAGACATCGGGGTTGTCGTAATAACTCCGATAGGCCTCGCCTGGTGTGTAGTCGTAGCTGATGGGTGGCCGTTCGGGGTCGTCGAAGAAGATCGGTCGCGGAAGTTTGAGTACTTCGGTGTTCGGGTTCTCGGCAAACCAATCGCTCCACCGCATGTGGTTGACCGAACGCAGCGTTAATTCAGTACCAAGTAGCGGTCCGCCTATACCCACGCCGCGCAGGTGTGACCACAAACTTCCGGTCTGGACGTCGTACATGATTTTGTTCGAGTTCAGCAGGAGCCCACTGGTCTGGAAGTCAAGCCGCTCGCCTGCAACGTTGCGCTCGAAGACCAATGCACTGCGACACAACGTGCAATACACCAGAGCCAGGTCTTCGCCACCAATCGTGTCGTTGGCTAACTCGTGGCGAGCAAGGATGCGCAGGGGATAGGCAACAGCCTGGCCGTTCGCTATGACGCCGAGCACAATCTCGTCGTCGACCATCCAGTCGGCTTGTGCTGCCGGTACTCGGGCAGGATCATTCAGCTCAGGGATCCCTCCTAAGGGAACACCACCCCATTGGACACCCGCAACCTCAACCTGGTCCACGATCGAACGGATCAGGGGACCGAACTCAGGATCGATACGTTCGTAGAGGGTCGCCTTGAAATCGACGTAACCGTGGCCGCCATCGAGTTGGCGTGTCTGGGACCAACTGCCGTAGCCGATCATGTCTGCGATGCGAGCCTGGGATTCGACACCGGTGATGGCTTCGAGTGTGGTAGCGATCAAGGCAGATACTTGCATCGAGACATTGATACGCAGCAGATCGATTAGCCACGGAACCCATCGTTCGTTTCGGTTATCTGCGATGGTCTCGACCAGAGCGGTAGCGGTAGCGGTCGTGGAACTGTCGATAAAGACGGCAACTGCTTTTTCAACATCGGTATCTGAGGCCGTAGCCATAAAAGAGTTACTGGCCACGGCTGTGGTCTGCGAAGGAACAGCCGGGTTTGGCAGTCCGTCCACTTGGCTGCTGACTGCATCGTTTGATTCGGCGGGTGCACAGGCGCTGGCGAGAACGACAGTTGCAACCAGTCCTGCCACGAGGGTCAGCAGTCGGGAGAGCGTCGTTCTTTGTCTCATGCCATGCACAAACCCGCTACGGCGTCGAAGACTTCCCGCGTCCTCGACCTTCGAACAGTCCAGCAATACCAGTTGGCGCTATAAACGTCATGATGATGAGACCGGCGCCGAAAACAATAGCGTCGCTATCTAGAAGTTCGAAAGCGCCATTCACTGCAGGAACCACGATCAACGCGAGCACCCCATAGATCGCTCCGGCCAATGTGCCCAGTCCGCCAATAACAGCGGCGGCATACAAACGAAGCGACAAGAACGAATCGAAGTCTGCATGGCTCACATACGGGTTCAGGATGGCCTGTAACACGCCAGCGGTGCCGGTCATAGCTGCAGAGATGGCCAATGCCCCTGCCTTGGCGTACCGGACGCTAATACCAAAGGTGGCGGCAGCAGACTCGTTGTCTCGCACCGCTCGTAGGGCCCGTCCCATACGGCTGTTGACGAGGTTGCGGATGACGATGAACCACAATGCTACGACGGCGATACAGATGCCATACCGCCACACATGGACATGATCGTCAAGGCCAAGGAATGAAGGCGGCACGAATGCATCGTTCTCTACGTTTCGTCCGGAGACGCCACCGGTCCAGGTACCCAGACGGCGGGCGAACGGAGGAAACGCCAACGCGGTGCCAAAGGTGACAAGGGCGAGGTATAACCCCCGGACCCGCAACGCAGGAAGCCCAAGAACCAGCCCGATCAGACCAGTGAAGACGGTGGCCAGGAAACCCGCTATGTAGAGCGAAAAACCTTGGTCAATGAAGTTCGCCATAGCGAAGGCGCCCACACCCACGAAAACACCGTGGCCGAGGGAGATGAGCCCGGTGTAACCCGTGAGCAGGTTGACGCCGAGCACAGCGAGCACGAGCACGACCAGTCGGGACAACTTGGTGAGCTCCAACGATGTCGTCACGAAGGGCGGGATCAGTACGGCAAGGGTGAGGACTGCCAGGCTGATCTTCGCGCCTCGGCCTATCTGTTTGGTCCCGAGCACCGGGGGTGCACCTGCCTCATCGCCGTTGATTCGTGAATTGATGCTCATACGCGGTTCACCGGAACCGTTCCGAACAGACCGTGTGGTCGAACGGTCAACGCAAGGACCATGGCTGCTAGCGGCGGCAGAAGCGTGAGTTCGGTCGGAATACCCAAGTATGGGGGCGCAAGACTCTGTGTGAGGCCGATGATAAGGCCGCCAGCAATTGCGCCCCGAGGGCTGTCGAGTCCGCCGATGGTCGCAGCAGCTAGTGCATAGATCAACAGGTTCAGCATGGTCAGCGGGTTGAGCGTGATGGCACCGCCGACCAGCGCTGCGGCTAGTGCCCCAATGGCTGAGGCGATCGCCCACCCAATCGTGAGTGTGCGGCTGACCGGTACACCTACCAGTGCAGCTCCCTCACGGTTGCTCGTAATGGCACGAAATGCCAAGCCGGTTTTTGTCTTCTGGATGAGCAGACTGAGAAGCACGATCACGACCAGCAACGTGGCCCACACACCAACTGTCGTGTAGCGCAAACGGGCACCGAAAATGCCGAAGTAGTCGTCCTTGCCGGTGGGGAACGGGCTCTTGACCCGCCGGGAGAACGATCCCCAGATTTGGAAAACGATGCCATTGATAAGGATCAGCAGGCCAATGGTGACGTTCACTTGCGATAACGACGACCTGTCGGCCAGTGGGCGCATGATGAACCGTTCAATCACCGCCCCCAATAGCGCTCCGAAAGCCACCGCCCCCAGAATCGCCGCCCAGGTGGGCCAGGGGTGAAGGGGCAGCCATCGCGACAAGAATGCGGTGCCTGCGATGGGAATGCCGATGCCGGTAGAACCCGCAGGTGAAAGCAGCGTCAGAGCGACGTAACCGCCCATGAGGCCCATTTCGCCTTGAGCGAAGTTCAGCAGTCCGGTTGAGCGATAGATCATGACGATGGCCAACGCCAGCGATGCATAGATAGCGCCGGTGAACATTCCGTCAAAACACCGCTGTATAAACAGTTCCATCAGCGCACCATTGAACCGGGTTTGGGCCGTCGCAACCAAACCAGCAGGAAGATTGATCGAAAACGAGAAGAGTTGGTGCCAGCAGTCGCCGGCTGTCGTCGAGGCTTGCAGAACATGATCAGCAGCTTTTGCCGGGAACCCATGCACATTTCGAACACTGGCTGCTGGGTCGGGGAGTGGCCGCCAAAACGAGAAGAGCCGACGCCCGAAGGCGCCGGCTCTGATCGAATAGGTCTAACTACTGGTGCGACCCAGCAGTTAGGGCAGGATTAGCAGCCTTCGCCGGCAACCCAAGCGCAGTTAGCTGATTTACCGTCAAGGTCGATCACGCCACCCTCGATAACCCATGACTGGTTGTCGTAGTCGAACTGGGAGAGGTCAGAGCCCTCTACCAGGTAAGCATCTTCTGAGCCGTTCATGCCGAAGCCGATGCCCTCTAAGAGAGCTGGGTGCTCCATGCGTAGCGAACGAAGCGCAATCATGTAGTTGGTTCGGGTGAGGCCACCATCGAGCTCAGCAGCAATCATCAACGTTTGTGCGGCTGGCCAACCGAACTGGCCATAGCCAGATGCGTATAGCGAGACTGCACTGTCGAGGCCAGCTGCTTCGATCTGGCTGTTCATCCAGCTGATGTAGGTGTCACTTTCGTACTGTGGATCGGTGCTGTCTTTCCAGCCACCACCAAAGATGTACCAGTCAGCAGCTGCTTCACCAGCAGGAGCCATGTAGGACGACACTGCCTTACATACCGATGGCATGAAGGTGATGGCGATGTCTTTGATACCGGTGCGAGCAGCTTCTTCGACTGCGAGCAGGCAAGGGTTGCCAGCTGTCATTGCGATGAAGACATCGGGGCCCGATGCTGCAAGTGTGGTCATTTCGTTGGTCAACGTCGCCGCCGCAGGATCGTGACGCACAAAGGTAACTTCGCCAATGTGATCGGATTCTTCAGCAAACCGTTCGAAGCCCTGTTCGTAGGCAAGACCGAAATCGTTGTCCATCACAAGAGCCGCAACTTTGGTGCCAGCCGGAAGGTTGTCTTCGATCCAGCTACCCCACAGAAGTGATTCGGTGGCGTAAGACAACTGCAGACCTGTGGTCCACGGGTTGTTGTCAGGATCGCCCCAGGCCTGGTGGCCGGTCTGCGACATTGGCTGTGGAACACAGTTCTCATTCATTGTGCCTTGCACAGCAAATGTGTTTGGTGAACCAAGTGTGAAAATGTAGAAGGGATCTACTGACTGAAGGAGCTCAGCGACGAGTTCCTGGGTTTGGGTGGCGACGTACGCGTCGTCCTTGATCAGTAGATCGATCTGCAGGCCATCGGGGCCGATGCCGCCGCTTTCGTTGACATAGTCAAAGTATGCATCCATACCAACACCGATGTTCCCGTAGGAAGCAAGAGCGCCGGACTGAGCAGTCGTGTGGCCGATCGTGATAACGCCGTCGGCAACACCTGCATCGTTTGTCCAGTCCTCTGGGCAATCGCTCAGATCAACTGTCCAACCGCCAGGACCCGTAAGGATGTCGCCGTCGAGGCCATAACCGGCGGCCTTGATTTCGGCAACGATCTCAGCGCGTTGTGCAGCCCATTCAGCTTCGAGGTCTTCGAGAGTGGTGGTGATAACGCCACCGTCTTCGACCTCTCCTTCTGCTGCTTCTTCTACAGCGTCTGCTGCTTCTTCTTCGTCAACGGCGCCACCAGTGGCCTCGTCTTCAGCTTCTTCAGCTTCTTCAGCTTCTTCAGCTTCTTCAGCTTCTTCGTCAGCTTCAACCACATCAGCAGCGTCATCTGTTGCGGCTGCGTTGTCGGCGACGTCACTTGCGTCGTCGCTTCCGCAAGCTGCCGCAAGAAGCGACAATGCAAAGATGACAGCCAACAGGCGTGTCAATTTACTACTCATATATGGTTCCCTCCATATTTGATCCCAGTCCGGGATGCTACGCGCTCTGAGGAACAGAGCATCGATTGGTTAAATGTAGCCCAAGGCGAGCTATTGCATGTGTCAGGCGTCACTAAAATCTAGCCCTGAATCGAGTTGTGGATTGCGTCCATGTCTTTCACAAGGATTTCTGCGCCGTCTGGCAGTGCAGGTGGTACAGGCGTGATTTGAACGACGTTGGTCCATAGTTTACGCCAGCTGCCCACAATGCCTTGCGGGGCAAAGAAGACGAAACCGATCAACACGATGCCAAAGACCGCCTGCGAGAGCGGACCATC
>ERZ651776.698-NODE-698-length-45150-cov-4.927074_pt1 | contig 45150 bp, 37 predicted proteins | sample MGYA00514761_ERZ651776 | MGnify/ENA metagenome assembly ERZ651776
CCGGGAGCGCAACGCTCGTCAGGGAGGAGCACCTGTAAAACACATAATCGCCCAGCTGTGTGAGCCCGTCCGGGAGCGCCACACTCGTCAGGGAGGAGCACTCCCAAAACACATTATTGCCCAGCTGCGTGAGCCCGTCCGGGAGCGCCACGCTCGTCAGGGAGGAGCACCCGTAAAACACACCTTGGCCCAGCTGCGTGAGCCCGTCCGGGAGCAACACGCTCGTCAGGGAGGAGCATCCCTCAAACACACCTTGGCCCAGCTGCGTGAGCCCGTCCGGGAGCGCCACACTCGTCAGGGAGGAGCATTCCAAAAACACATAAGCTCCCAGCTGTGTGAGCCCGTCCGGGAGCGCCACGCTCGTCAGGGAGGAGCACTCCCAAAACACACCATAGCCAAGCTGCGTGAGCCCGTCCGGGAGCGCCACGCTCGTCAGGGAGGAGCACCCGTAAAACACATCATTGCCCAGCTGCGTGACCCCGTCCGGGAGTGCCACGCTCGTCAGGGAAGAGCACCCCCAAAACACTCTATTGCCCATCTGCGTGATCCCGTCCGGGAGCGACACGCTCGTCAGGGAGGAGCACCTGGAAAACACACCATTGCCCAGCTGTGTGAGCCCGTCTGGGAGCACCACGCTCGTCAGGGAGGAGCACCCCCAAAACACACCATTGCCCAGCTGCGTTAGTTTTGTGCATCCCTTGAGATTGACGCGGAGGAGAGATTTACACCCAAAGAGGGGAGCCCCTGATCGATCGTCCCCACCAAGATTCATATCCCCTATAATTGTGATATTGGGGTCCCTGATGATGAGGGTGATGGTTCCTTCACCGAGTGATGGGTCCAGCAAACGTTCGCGTAGGGCTTCGGAGTGCAGCATATTATCAACGTCCTCGTCAATGACGATTACTTGGGCTCCTGGATCAACAGACATGGGAGGGGGCACAAGGAGTTCGTGTTCAAGATCCAAATGGCGATGACGTCAATATTTTGGGATGAAGATGACTGATTGAGCGTAAATTGCGGTATTGTGGACGATGACGAAAGACGCAATCACGGACGTGTTATTTAAAGGGCGTTTCTACGAATGGTGGTGTCTGAAAGACGGAACGGCGGTGTCCCCCTCCAAACATCTCAAATAGCCATGTGCGCTTGATTAACAACAATAGAGCTCTCATTATCGCCCGCAGTGTCCTTTTAGTCAAAGAGCAGGAGATCTAGGTTGACCTACATTGATGAATTGCTTTGGAATGATTTAAACATCACTCACTATTCCACGACGCTCATCGTTCCTTCTTCTACTCCCTTCCTTCCCTTTACCTCTTTATGACCTCGCCCCATGGTGAGCGCAGCATTAGCAACAGCAACGATTACAGTCACTACGAAAATCCGCAAAGGTGAAACAATCACCTTACCCTCTTTTTGACTCTGTCATCTTCGTCATCGAATACAATAAATTTCGTGAAGATGCTCAACAAGGACAGCTAGGAGCTACCAACGTGACTTTCTCCTGAGACGAGAGAAGGAAAGAATTTCTGGAAAATACGTTGACGCTACGTGTGAAGGCCGGAGTTCAGTCAACCATTAATTAATATTTAAAAGTTCTCTCAAACTACTGCCTCCTCTCGCCAAAAAAGCTCTCATTTCTTATTTCAAACATTCGACATGAGAACGGCACAACGGTTCTTCATGACATCGCAGGCAATGTCAGCATCGACTCGCGTCGTGCAGTCCTTCACCCAGTCCCTGATGGCTACCCTGGTCTTCTTCCCCTTGATTTTGTCAAGCTCATCAGCGGCCTCCTTCAGCGAACCAATTTTTGTCAAGTGTCCAGCACGAACCAAGAGATCTTCGTCTGTGCATGCTGCGTTACTTTTTTTCATGGCCTCCTCGGCTTGCGGGGGGCGCTGCAATTTGCTTGCAATGTTTCCTCGCACGAGCGCCAGCACTCCCGTCATGTCGCTTCCATCCAAAAACGTCATTTTCCGGGCTGTTTCAAACACAGTCTCGTAACGTGCCTGAAGCTCGCCTGTAGTGGGCAAGGCCCCGCCCTTCTTAAGGTCCGCCTCCAGATTTTCGAGAGCAGCAACAATTAGCGTTTCAGAAGCACAAATTTTCTTCAGGGCTGAGATGTCAGACTGAAGAGAGCTTGCCTTTTTGGCATCACTTCTCTTCTCCATTGCTCCCACTAGTCCCATCACGCCGCCAGCAATTTTAAGTACGTTCGTCGTAGTGGCTTCCTTTTGACCTCCCTGCTCGACCTTGCTCTTTATGGCCAGCACACGTTCTTCCAGTTCGTTTACTCCCTGGACTCGCCTAGACAGTTCTTTCTCACATTGCTCTTTAACCCGCTGAACCTCCTCGTTGAGTTGAATTTCGAATTGTCGCGCCATCTCCTCGCGGAATTTGAGAGCGTCCGCCTCCCACTCCTTCTGGACCTCGCTACGGACTGTCGACGTAGCATCGGCAACCGCGGACTCCTTGTCTTTCAATGCAGCGGCGGCGTGCTCCGAGAGTAACGAAGAAAGTGCGTTGTCAAATTCAGTTCTAGGAGGCGAAAAAGAGTGTTAGTGCTTTCGTCATTGAGCGTCATTGAATTGTGTGTCATTGATTTTACAATTGGCGTGATGAATCGACAACTGACCTTTGCTGCCGCACTATAGCGATCCATTTCTCGTTCGTCTCCTTCTCGGCCATCCGCACAAACTCGCCTGTACGGACGACCTCCCACTTCGCTCTGTCCTTCATTTCGCCGACGAGCTGAACAATTCGATAGCGGAGAGCGTCGGGGGGGAGAGAGGAAAGATCAGAGAGGAGCTTTGAGTCGAGGTCGGAGGATAGGGTGTCGTGAAGGGCAGAGAGAGAAGTGGATAGCGAAGAGAGGTTATCCTTGAAGAGGTCACCGGCGGCGGCTGTGGAGGGATAGGTCTTGGGCTGTTCAGGTTGTCTTTGTACGACATTGTCGGCGGTGACGGTGGCGGTGGCGGTGGCAGCAGAGGTAGCAGCAGAGGTAGCAGCAGAGGTAGCAGCAGAGGTAGCAGCAGAGGTGGCCCCTGATGTGGCAGCAGAAGTGGTTTTAGCAGGTTTGGATTGTTTGGGAGAGGGTTTCTTCTCCTTTTTCTCCTCCTTCTTTGCGGGAGCAGCTGCCTCCTTCTTCGCGACGGGAGTAGGGGCAGAAGAGGGCGAAGAGGCAGAAGCTGGAGCAGAGGCCAATCTTTTCTTAGCAGGGGAAGTCCCAGCCGCTGTGGAAGAGGGCTCCTTCTTTGTATCCTGAGTGATGGAAGCAGCAGGTTTGGGTTCAGACTTTTTTACTGCCTCCGATTCACCGCCCATTCCCACCATCTCCTTTATATTAATGATCCCACTTGAATCGGCGGCATAAGCAGCGCCACCGACGAGGCCGAGAAACCCGACCAGAGGGAGGAGTCCCCCACCACCGCCACTGCTGCTGCTGCTATCACCAGCAGCAGCCTTGGCCCCAGCTGTCGCATTTCCAGCACCAGGGACATTTTTTATGGGCGCCTTGATACGACTAGGGTTGGGCTTGTCAGGGTTCTTGCTGCCGTGGGATTTTGTGAACTCCTCGGCAGAGATAGGTTTTTTAGCAGTGTTGGCTGTGCTGCTGCTGTTGGAGGGCGGTACAGGTCTCTTGGACGAGGTAGCTAATGCTCGGATGTGTCCTGTGAAGAAATATGTTTGTGTTAGTTTTGTGTCTATTTTTTGACGTACTTGGGATCGTTTTCTTAGCTTAATAGTTCGCATGGTCTTCACCATACTGTGGTATATTGTGGTAGTCATAACTTGTGACAGTGCATGCGATGGATTTTACTCTTCACGGGCCATCCAAAATCCTGGTTTTGAGACAACAGGCTCGTCGATGCAGCTAAAATTATGCTGGAAGCACCAACGCGTCAGAAAGAAATCGAAGAGGAGGGGTTTGAGGGGCACAAATAATTTTACGAACCTTGCCGAAAAGAGCGGGCAGAGGCCTTGCTGGTGCGAAGAGTCGATGCGATCATTGGTAACGCTAGCTAATGATGATGGAGGTGGTCTGCGCACACTTTCGGGACTCAATCGTGCTTAATCCCGTAGTCAAATCGTCCAGGATTTTTTCATTTCGTGTGTTTTCAGCTGAAATATTTTCTCCGCAATTCCAGTCCTATTTCTGCTCATAGAGCGCAATTCAATGACCTCAATCAGGTGATACCTGTGTATCTGTAAAGAAATTCATTCTTGTCCCTGTCTAACTAACTTTGCTTTCCTGATTTTCCGTTGCTCTCAGTGATGAGGGTACAAGGAACCACAGTCCCACAGCAGATGATACCATAATGAATGGTAGTGCAGGTGAATCATGATAGAGTGCGCTGATGCGAAAAATTGAGTGACAACTGATCTAATATCTAACCCTTTTTCAGGCCCGGTTTCTACTCAAAAATCTGATTGTGACTTAAGCTCCAATGCAGACTCGGGCTCCTACTCCAACTCGGATTTAGATTCTTGCTCTGGTTCCCCTAGCTGTAGTTCCAATTCTGAGTCTGATGCGGGGTTAGGGTCAGACTTTAATCTCGAGGATATTCCTGTCATTCTGTGTGGTTTAGGTGACTCTCATTCAGATTCAAATCCAATCACCTTTCCAGCTTCGGGCTCAGGCTCGAAGGCTGAGTATATTGAGCCGAAGCTGCAGCCGGTAGCTAAAAAAAGGGACATACGGGAAATGATGCCAGCCTTTCTTGAATGTGTGGAATGTGTGGAATGTGTGGGTGTTAAGGTTGAATATGTTCAGCCGGAGGTGCAGCCGGAGGTGCAGCCGGAGGTGCAGCCGGAGGTGCAGCCGGAGGTGCAGCCGGTAGCTAAAAAAAGGTTCGTACGGGAAATGATGCCAGCCTCTCGTGAAAGTGGGGAGGTTGAATCACCTAAGTCTCGGTGCGGGTGCCTCATTAACTGATAGTCCTCTACCTTATTGGAAATGTTTTTAGTCTACATCTACCTCCTTTTACACTAAAAATATTACTTCACGATCCACATCCAATCGACAAGTTCATGATTGCCACCACCACCGTCAGAGGTTCCCCACTGCTCAAATTTTAAATGCGTCTCATTGTACACAATCATCTTCGAGTAGCCGAAATTAGCAATTCGCGTCACGCTGAAGTCAAGAATTTCATCTTCATCGAAACCCTCTGTACCCTCTGGTCCTCCGCCAGAGCCACTGACAATGTGCACTGGTGCACCTGGGTTAGTCATCACGCGCTTGTCTTCAGAATACCAGCTCGTGTCGGTCGTGTGATTGTAAACAGGTAACATTCTCTCGTACATGTGCACTAAATCAAATTATTTAAGCTGTGTTAGTCGGGTATGAGATGAATTTCACAAGAGACTGCTCAGTCTACTCACCGTGTCCGCTCAAATACAAATCGACTCCATACTTCAACAGAGTGTTCTCAAGTCCAGCACCTTCGTTTCCTGGGACTCCCTGCCTAACGGCTTCAGCATGCTTCCCCTTGCAATCATCGTCCTCGCAGGAACAGTACATAGGATGATGACTGAAGACAACGATCCAGTCAGTCAGGTTGTTGGCACGATTTGCTTCAAGATCGTTCACAAGGAAGTCACTCTGCCAACCTGTCATGTCTGGATACTGGAATCCGTACCTTGTCTCGGGCGTAACATCAAGAATGTCAACGATAAGCTCAGTTGACAAGCTGACAAAATGCACATTCGCAATGTCAAAACTATAAAACAAATTATTTTTCATTCCCGCAACATTGGCTCCAAGCTCAGGGGGGATTTTGCCCCACGTGTCTCCGTCGTTTGTAGGCAGCCCGTTGAATCGATGAGTGAAAGCAGTGAAGTTGTAGTTGAACTCGTGGTTACCAGGACATGCAAAGTAAGGCACGCTAGAGGCAATCGGTTCAATTGCCTCCATGAACTCATCGCCGACTTCACCGCGCTTGAGATCAAGATCGTACGCGATGTCTCCAATGTGAAGTACCGCATCTATAGTCTTTTTGAATGCTTCATTTTGAAGAGCTGGGAGAGTTTGAGCTGTAGTGTCGTGGATTCCAAAGTCACCAACAACAGCTATCTGAAGGGGAGAGTCTTCATTTGGCTTACTTGTAGGAAGGGTTCGCAGGGTAAAGACGTTGCTCCAACCATCCGCATCGTTTCCAACGCGATATTGGTAATCTTCTTTGGCCGATAAATTTGTCATCAATACGGTATGAATGCTTAAGTTATGCGAGATATTTGCATTGATGAACTCTCCAGTTTCATCCCAAGCAATTGGGACTGGGAAGGTGACGTTGGATCCTACATTTGTGGATACAGTAATGTTTCCCGAGGAAGACGCGCTTTGCCACCATTGTACAGTAGTCCTCCCGCCAGGTTGAGAGGATTCAGCCGGACCATAGTCTGTGGTGTAGGTTACAGAATATGTCTCCTGCCCGACTTTACAAGTATGAACTTGGCGAGGAAAGAGGGGATCCGAACTAGCAAATGCAGGAAGCAAGGACAGGAGGAGGTGACCTATAGAATTCCGCATACCGAATACTTCAGGAGGTCCCCTAACAGAAGTGCACTCTTGATTTATTTGGCCCTCTTCTCTCTCTCGTTCTCTCTCTCAGGCTTAGTGAAAAATCCAGTTTTTATCTTCAATAAAATCTATTTATTTCTGGCTTGCGTAACTCAACTTATTTTCAAAGGCTTTGATATCTTTTTTACTCAATTTCACTTCTTTTTGAGGTATCAGCTGATATCAAGTGCACAACATCACATAACCGCCACCATCTCCCATAGTGTCACCACGGCACTTCCCATACCTTCGCTCCGCCCTTTCCCGTTATCTCGGAATGTCTTCCTCTTGGGACCGCACGCTGGTCAAATCAAAGTCTTATGTTGCTTTATGCGATAAGAAGCTACGCGACGAAGAACTCTTGCACCAACAACGAGAAAGAGCAGCAAAACGGCAGCAGAAGCTTGCACAGCAAATGGCTGCTCGTGAACGCCGCAATAGTTTGGCGAGTCTGATGTCAACTCCTTTACCAACCCCTGCTAAGGGTGCAATTAACGAAGGGATGGATGTCCAGTTTATCTCTGCGTCTGCTCAAGTCACCTTTGGAGAGAATTTTCCTGCCAGTCAGCATGGATTTTTAGATATTCCTGCTATAACACCGACGCAAGGAGATCCAACTTTTACCATGTCTGAAAAAAAAGTGAAAAAATCTTTGTTCAACATGGATTTTGGTGGAAATACACAGAACTCAGAGGTAACTGCAGCTGCAACCACAGTAACTGTGAAACCAAACTCGTCAACTATCGCCGGTTCGAACCCAACAAACGATGGTTCTTCTCGTCCGCGGTCAGCAAGCGGGATTTTCTGGGAAAGCCGGGCTGCATCTCCTGCTTACAGCCCGTCAATTACGGCCAACACCGTAGAGAACCTGACAGCAATGCAGACGACTGCTGCTCTTAAATTTTACGAGAACAATTCTATTGACCACGAGGAGGAAGAATTACTCTTATTGACAGAATGGCAACACCTTCGTGCATGCGAGATGGCAGTGAAGCCGTTGAGGGAGGAGATGCAACCGTCTAGCGAAATGTCGACTAGAGATCTGATGAACTCAAGCTTCGTTGGGATTAGGAGCGGTGGCGTCGTCATAAAGGAGGGTAGCAGAACCGATGCTTCGTTTAGAGGAGATGACCTAAGTGAAGGTTTTGACGAATTTATTGACAAAGACTCCGTCAGTGAATTGCTTGGCAAAGACTTCTTGGACAAGGATTCCCTCGAAGAAGACTTGGATGAATTTGAGGACGAAGTCATCTCACCAGAATACAATTTAGACTCCGAACAAAATGATAATGAGGATGACGACGACGATGACGATGACAACGACGACGAAGATGACGACAACACCGATGATCAAAGTAGTAAAAAAAGCAAAAAAAACAAAAAGAAGCCAAAAAAAATAACCGACCGGATGAAGCGGCCATCTGTTATTGAGCGCCAAAAATTGCGAAAGCATGGAGTGGCTCGAGAAGTAAACCGCACTGACCAGGCCCTAAACCCCCGAGATCGCCGAAAACTGCTCGATCAGAGTAAAGCGGCGCGAAAATACAGCCTCCTACGACGCAAGAGCAGGCTCCGAATGAAGAAGGAAGACGATGAGATGGATACCAGTCGGCGCTTGCAGTTCCTCAAGTTTGTACAACTCGCGCGAATGGCGAATACTCTCAGCAGAGCATTTGTTGCCAAAAAAACTGACTATGCGTTGGCGGAGCAGCAAGAAAAGGCGGCATCTCTCATTCAAATTACGTGGGAAATATACTTTGCCCCTTTGAGGGCCGAACGGAAAAAGAATGTGCAGATGGCGCTGATGAAATACAGTATGCGTCTGCTCAATATGCTCAATAGAGTGCGGCGCAGGATAGCGACACGAAAGGTTGTTACTTTCTACAGAGATTTTAGCAAACAGAAAATGGCGTATGTCATGATCAAGTTTCGTTTCAATTGCGTAAAGTTGCAGAGGCGTATTAGGAGCTACAATCAGGTGACAAATGCCCGCTTGCTATTGTTGGATTTGAAGTGGGATTTAATTGAGGCGAGCGTTCGCGACCGGGTGGAGAATAGCGTATACGGCGGTGAGGGTGGCGGGAAAAGTGGCAACAACAAGTGGAAACAGAAGCTTCGCCTCACGGAATTTCCTGAGCTTGGTGCCGATATTAATCACGCCACAACAAATGTCATCAACTTGAAAAAATCCATCGAGAGCGGCATCAAGCGGCAACGCTCTACACTGCCAGCAATCATCAAGTCAATGGAAAAACGGGAGCGGATGATGGGCGAGTTTGGAGGACGTGACCCTGCCTCAGCGGCGCTCTTGGGGGAGGAAGGTGAGACTGAACTAAATGTGGACAATCTCGCCGCCTCTTTGAGCCAATTCAAGAAAAAGGGGGGTAAGAGGTATAAATCCTTGATCGCGCCTGGAGTGAAGTCTTTTGCTCTCAAAAACTACCTTACGAACCGCCGAATCAGCCACGGCTTCGTCGGATGGGACGAGACGCATGGAACTTCAGTTAAGGCTCAAGAAATTGATGTTCTTTCTGCTTTGGCTATACTCAAGGGACAATTGTCGATTCACGATCATTTTGACTACACTGTTTCCAAAAAGGCCTGGCCAATGATGATGCTACTGACAGATCATGAGGGGAATTTGGAGCTTACTCGAATCATAGAGCAGCACGTGAAAGACCACTTTGTTGCCAAGAACGCTGAGATACAAAAAATAGTCAAGGCTAGATTCGAAAAAGAGGAAAGCCAGAAGAAATTACAGAAAATGATGTCACGTGGAAGGGGGAAGGGTCTCTTCAAGACCATGGTGAAAAGTGTGATCCACGACACTCTCCGCCAGCCTTCTGAGAACTTAGGTGTGAAGGGCGGTATTAACGAGCAATTGAGAACTGCCTTGAGGAAAGGAATGCAAACAGAAAAGGAGTTGGAGGAAGAGAGACTCGAGTCAAGGAAAATTCATGCCGATTTGGATGTTGTCGGTGTGTCAATGCAGTAAACTGAAGTAGACAAAATTAATTAAGCTGGAAGTGTTCTCGGCAGTTGCGATGCTGGTAGATAATACAGGCAAATAGTACTAGAAAATGAAACGATGCTAAATTTGGCCTCTTGCGTTGCTGTGTGATGCAATTTTGTTCACTTTGTTTTGTTCCACCAACGTTATCAAAATTTTAAAGTGCCTATTTCCAGCTTCAGAAGTGACTACCGGCCCTCAAACTTTCCACATTGCACCTCCGTATAGGCTAAGTATGCACTTACATATTCAAATGATAACGAACAATACTAAAAGTTACAAACCCCAAAGAGAAAAGCTAAAAAATCAGGGTTAAAAATAAAAATACATCCGTGTACATTCATAGTTATTCATTCTGGCTCCCTCCGGCCGACCACTTGCTATCATTATCTTCCTCTCTCCACCCTCGTCCCCTAGGCATCTCTCTTCTCCCAGATTCTTCAACCCACGCCTATCGTCCGACATGGCTGACGAATTTATCGAAGACCTTTTCTGCGGTGTTCCCAATGCCACCCCCGCTTCGTCGCCTCTTCTTTGTTTGTGGATCTTCGTTCTCCCTTGCGGTGATTTCGTCCTCAATCGTACTTTTCCCCTTGTTCTCCAGCACTGTAGTCACGCTCTCGATGGTTGTCTGGAGGCTCTCGAGCTTCTCGGGCATTTCCCTGCCCACATCTTCCAAGTTCTGCTCCAGCTTTTTCATCGTCTCCTTCATTCCCGCAAATGCCTGTGCTTTGGCCTCTTCGCTCATCCCCTCAGATTGATTCTTAGCTTCGATGCTGATATCTGTCACTTTCACCTTGTTCTCATCCTCAACTGCGAGAGGTGGGGTTAGATTTGGGGTTAGTTGAAAAGTTATTTTTTGTGAGAGAGTCAACTTGATTGAAAGGCCAATACCACATGGTTTGAGAAGCAATAACACATGGTTTGTAGAAGCGACTCGTATTTCATAGACAGTTCTCGCTAATTTAATAGAGAAAACTCCCACGCAAAGCCACTCAGAGAAAACAGGCGCACACACAGGATTGGACAGTGAACAAGAAATTCAGAACACCAAGCCCATGTAGAGCACACAAAGCACACCGACGCGCAACACACGACAAATTACAAATGAACGGATCTATCATCGTTCACTCACCGATTCCGTTGGCAAGCTGGGGCACGGACTCTCTGAGCTCCGAAATTCTGGCACTGGTCTCAGCTATTTCGCTCCGCGCACGTTTGAGCTTTCGCTCAATCTCAGTCTCTTTGGCAAGCTGTTTGTCCAAGTTTGAGTCTGCAGCGACAATCTTTTCAATCTTTTCCTTCATCGCATTGCGAACACAGTTGATCACAGCCACCTGGGACTCACTCAGATTCGAATCCAGCCGACGAGAGCAAACAGCGTCGATGGTGGCGTTGGCCTTTTCAAGCTCCACTGTAGGGACTGCTACTTTCTTAGACTTTCCCATGGTTTGTTAGCGCACGGTCGGGGATTATAATTTAAAATTGGTTGAGCTAAGGAACGAACGGTCAAATCCCCCTTCGTTTGCGAACGGTCATATCTCAGATTTTTCACTCTGCCTGTTTGGCCTCGGTTCCTTTTTGTTTTCGTCTTTCTAGGTGAAAAATAGTTTGATCGGTCGGAAAATAAGGTTTTCGTTGCGAAAAAAAAGCTCTTCTTTTACTCTCCCGACATCTTCACCCTTTGTCATCCCCTGCACTACAACCTGTCCCCACCTTGGTGTTGGCGTGCCGTGCTCGATGTGTATTGTGCGTTAGAATAGAAACTACCGCTCGGTGAATTGTGCGTTAGAATAGAAACTACCGCTCGGTAACGGCAAAATCAGCATGTCTTGGTTCTTAGATTCATCTGAGGATGAATCAATGGATGGATCCAAGCTGCACCCCCCCCCCTCCTTCCTACCCAGAGCCAAGGTTCGCAGAGTCCGACTTCCGCTAGCCCAACATCAAAGAATCAGCTTTCACATAGCCAGGTTTCGCAGAGCCAGGTTTCGCAGAGCCAGGTTTCCCTGTACCGGGATCTCAGCCCCTCTAAATCATCGTCTGGTGCCAAATGTCCCAACTGCGGTTCCCGTTCTCTATCTCTGACTTCTTCTGGTATCGCCTTCTGTCCCGATTGCAACATGTCTTCGCAGATTGACATTGACGATGAAATGCAATTTGAGGATGTGGAAGCACTGGGGGTGAGGAATAGGAGGGGTTTGGCTTACAGAAGTAACAAGGGTTTGGCCAAGTCGTCAAAAGTGGAAAGGACCAAATGGATGGTTTCTTTGCCCTTGGAAGAGATCGTTGAGAAAGAGTTCGAAGATGTGTTGAAAAGAAGGTGAGAGTTTTGCAAATACGCTCGCGCATTGAAAAGTGAAAGGTATAGTGAAAGGTATAGTGAAAGTGAAAGTGAAAGTGAATGTGAAAGTGAAAGTGAACCAACCCAAACTGAACCAGCCAGAAAGTGAACCAACCAGAAGGTGAATCGCTCAATTCCAATCACTTCCCTTCGCTCACCCCTTTTCCCCCTCTTTCTCTTCTCTTGATAGCTGCAAAGAGCTGTCCTCAAAGCTCAGTGCCACTTCTCCGTTGGGGGACGATTTAATCCAGAAGGGGGCTCTTGAGGCGTGGTCTCTTTATCTATCCTCTTTCCGCTCTGCCACCGGACCGGGAGGCATAGGGGAGGAATTCAAAGACTGCCAATTCTCTGTGAGGGACAATTTTATGGATAATGTATATAGGTCCGGGATGGGCGGATTTCGCGAAGGATTCACGGGGAATTACGGCAGAGCTGTTAGCAATCCGAATATCAAGCGTAGTGAGGTGTTGGGGAAAAAAGAGACTTCTGTCTCTGATTCCGAATCTGGATCCGGTTCAGGCTCTGGATCCGGTTCAGGCTCAGACTCAGACTCAGACTCAGACTCAGACTCAGACTCAGACTCAGACTCAGACTCAGACTCAGACTCAGATTTGAAAACGAAAACGAAAACGAAAACGAAGGGGGAGGGGACGGCAATTAACTCTTCCTCGTCGTCGATATCCTCTTCCCCCCAGCTCTTGAACTCCGTAACTGCTCCCCTGCACCTACAGGTGATCCTCCCTTCTCTCGTCCTGCTTCCCTCAATTATCTACTTTACGCTCTCCCGACTCTCCCTCGGCTACCTGCCAGGGGACGTTGTCCGCCTTTGTAGAGACGGGGACATTGGATACTTCGATGCTGCAAAATTTTTAAAGCAAAGAGGTGGGGGTGCCGCCTCAGGCACAGGGAATTTCTACGCCGTTAAGCGACTGCCGACAGAAGCTGAGATAAGGATCGGTGCGTCGCTACTTGGGGCCATGGCTGGGAAATCTAAGGGGGCTAAGGGGGCTAAGGCGAAGAGGGAAGAGAAAAATCGAAGAAGAGTAAATGTAAGGGCCGCCCTTTGCCGGTACTGCACAGAAATGGGGTTAGGGGAGGATGTGAAAGATACAGTCCTAGGACTATTGGGAGGAGAGAAAGGCAAAAACCCTGACCCTCGCGGTGACAATACCCACTCAAAAGAGGGAAGAGTTGCTGGCAGGATAGTCCGAAAGATGAAAGGCATCGACTACGAGAAGTTGGAGGGAGATATTGGTTTGGTTCTAGGTCTCATTATTGTAGGTGTGAAGATGCAGTGGGGTTGGGAGAGGGCTGCTATCGAGCGAATCGGAAAGACAAGACTCACCAAGGAGAATACTGCGATTAAAAAAAATCCAAATGACGAAGCTTCACCTTGGGAGGTAAAGACATTTGATGGATGGAACAACGTTCACACAACGGCGAACCCCTTGTCGTTCTTTGGTGAGGGTAGGACTGACAAGGACGATTTGGATTTGGTTGCCTTTATGGAAGGAACCATGGTTGCGAGTGGGACGTTAGTGGAGTGGGACGGTGGCGGTAAGGAATTTTTAGAGGAGAGTATTAAAGCGGAGGAGAAGGAGAAGGAGAAGGAGAAGGAGAAGGAGAAGGAGAAGGAGAAGGAGAAGGAGAAAACACCTGATTCAGATGACGATGACTCCTCTTCGTCGTCGTCATCATCGTCATTATCGTCATGGTCGTCATCTTGGTCGTCGTCATCATCTGACAGCAGCAGCAACAACAAAAATAATGCCCTTCCCCTGTGCTCCCACTCATATGATTGGTATCCTTCTCTCCTCCCACGGCACGGAAACACTGTAAAACCTCGTGTACCTTCTCGAACGCTTTTAAAAACCCCTTACAATTCAGCCTGTCCTGACTCCCCCAACCCTCTCTTCCCCTCCTATTATGTCAAGCTTCTCCGTTATGTATCTTCCTATGGCAACATGACCCCGGTCCTACTCCATGAAAAGGTCGTACGCTGGGACGAACAAATTGCGAAATTCCATTTGGAGAGAAAAGCGCAGCAGTACAAGGGTAACCCAAACGGCGTCGAAGGATGGCTTTTTTGTAAAGTGAATAAGGAGATCAATGAGAAACAAACGAAGCGCAAAAAGGAGATCAATGAGAAACAACCGAAGCGCAAACAAAGTAAAGTAGCTGAAAGACCGATTATATCTTAAAAGTGTATCAACATTAGTCACTTTCTTTATTTATTTAAGAGCAACAGGACCGAAAATTGTTACTCTTGTGGTAAAACTCTCTCCTCAGACGGTGAGAATTTTCATCTGGTTCGTGCTACCCCCAACATTTCCAGTACCATGGACGATGACGACAACATCGCCATCAACGAGTTTTCCGCTTGCCTTCATACTCTCGAGAGCTTCCTGGACAATTCCCTGCGTATCGCTCATGCTGCTCATGACGCTACTGTCTGTGTTTTTCAAAACTCCCTGGCATTGCCTAGCCGTCGTCTCATACTGCGTCAACACGTGGACCTTGCTTGGTGGCCTATACTTGGCAATCAATCTAGCAGTGGTGCCACTCTCACTGCACACAATGATATACTTGGCCTTAACGTCAATGGATGTCTTGACGGCGCTAGAAGCGACGCTTTCAGTCGTCTTCATCGCTCCATTGGCAGCCATGACGCTGTTCCTTACTGCTTGGTACAACCCGTTAAAGTTGATAGCGGCCTCTGCCTCGCATGCCGTACGGGCCATAATCCCGACGGCTGCCACTGGGTGTTCCCCCCCTGCTGTCTCGCCGCTCAGCATGACGCAGTCAGTTCCATCCAAAACTGCGTTTGCGACATCGCTGCACTCAGCCCGAGTCGGACGCGGGTTGCTGATCATGCTCTCGAGCATCTGAGTCGCCGTAACGACGGGCTTCCCCGCTACGTTTGCCTTACGGATCATCATCTTCTGGGCCAAAAACACCTTTTCAGGGGGGATTTCCATACCCAAATCCCCACGAGCGACCATAATTCCGTCTGTGGCATCCAATATGGCGTCGTAATTCTGCAGGCCCTCTTGGTTCTCGATCTTAGCGATGATGTGGATGTGTTTTCCCTCCTCTCCAAGTACATCTCTGATCTTAGTGATGTCCTCCGCCTTCCTGACAAAGCTCGCCGCGATAAAATCCACATTGTTTTTGATGCCCCAAATCTGTATATCATCGATGTCCTTCTCTGTGAGGGTCGGCAAATCAACCACAACTCCCGGCAAGTTCATGTTCTTGCGCTCCCCTATCTTAGCATTGTTCTCAATCCTGCATGTAACCTCTCCTTTCTCTTCGTCGGTAGATAGAACCGTCAGGACTAGGGACCCATCTGCACACAGGATCGGCTGTCCTTCCTTGACACTCTTTGCCATGCTTGGGTAAGAACACGCCAATTTCTTTTCGTCTCCCTTGAACTCGTAGTCACTTGTCAAAACAATCGTTTCTCCCTTGGTGAGCTCAATTTTATCGACTCCCCCCGCAAAAAATCCGGTCCTGATCTCCGGTCCCTTAGTGTCCAAAAGAACGCCAATGTGCCTCTTCTTGTTTGCCGCTGCTTCCCTTAGACGGTTAAGGCACGCCCCATGAGCCTCGTGGTCGCCATGACTGAAGTTAAACCTCGCAACGTTCATGCCTTGGTCGATGAGCTGTTCAAGCACCGGCACGGACCAGCAGGCAGGTCCCATCGTGCAGATTATCTTTGTGTGGCGAGTCTCTACTTTGGTCTTGGCCAGGATCTTGTGCAAATCGATCGAATGGCCTCTTAGCTATGGTAGTGTGCAGAGTGAGAAAGGTGAGCGTGACGAGATTTGGTGTTGCGATAGGTAAGGGCAAACGCGAGTATTCATATTAATTCATCCAACTTCAAATTAACTTGAAATTAGAAGATCTTTCGGAAATATTTGTCACGCACCTGCGGGCCTGAAGCCCCAGTAGCATTCGTGTTGGCGATCATGGTTGAAAATGATGCGTATTCTCCTGTAAGTTTTAGTTCCAAATTGGGGGGCGCCCCGACGCCCCGACCGACGACGAAAGGGTGAGTAAGTTTTCTTCTTGTCCTAGTAGTTACCTGATTGTTCAAATCCGCCATATTTTTTCCTCGAGCTGTCATGAAATATTCCAGTAGGTCAACAAGAAGTAGCGTCTCGCGGAGCAGCTCTCCATCCCCGTCCAACTCTCCTACTAATATATCTTCCTCAAATAAGAAGGGATCTTCTAGATCCACCTCCCCTGCTCCTGTAACCAATTCCGCCCTCAGTTCTACAGAAGATACTGCTTCTTTCAACCCGGGCACTTCAACTAAACAGACTACAATCACTGAGAAAAAGCTACTGCGAAAGTCTCGGAACAGGCTCTCAGCTGCAGCTTGCAGGGCACGAAAGAGAGCCCATCAAGAGATGGTGGAATCACAGATAACAGCATTAGAAACTGAGAATCTGGGTCTACGCTTGTCTCTGAAAATCGGAAAAGCAGGGTTAGATCAGGATAAGGAGGATCAGGAGACAATGGGATTAGGGCTGGAGAAGCTGCTCCGTGAGGGCGCCTCGGAGCAACAGATTTGGGAGGCGATTGAGGGGTATAAGGAGAAGTATATGGACTATGGCCGTGACCGCAGAGAGGAGATTGAGTTCCACCTTCGCGAAATCGAGTCTTTGTTACGCATGAGCGATGTCAGCAAGGTGCTTAAGATCCAGGCACCATCCATCTCCCCCCAATCTTCCTCAAGCCCGCCCTTCAAGAAGATACAAAAGTCGAAAGGGATTAGTGGAGATGATGACAGCAAACAGAAAGATGAGGCAGCCAAGAAATTTTTCACCATGCTTACTAAGCACATTGAGGTGACAGAAGAGCAGGCAAAACTTCTCATTGACTCTCGGCATGTAGCCAAGGAGCTAGACGATTCGCTGGCCAAGGCAGTTGCGATGGTTGGATCTCTGAAGGCCAGACTTGAGAAGGGAAACAACGATCTAGACTCCGAGTTCAATGAGCTTTCGAGGATTTTAACTCCCAGCCAGGTTGCTAAATTTGTTATCTGGAACTGTAACAATCATGCCTGTATGCACATGCTCAACGAACTTTGGAAACAGCAACACATACAGCCCAAAGCTGTGGAAACTAGTATTGATGATCAAAGTGGGAATGGGAATGGAAATGGAAATGGAAACGGCAACAGCAACAGCAACAGCAACAGCAACAGCAACGGCAACGGCAACGGCAACGGCAACGGCAACGGCAACGGCAACGGCAACGGCAACACTTATGACTATGGCAAAAATAATGCTGACAAAGCTGAGGCGTCCCCAAGTATTGCAAGTGATAGCGAATAAAAACCTCAACAAGACGGGTAAAAATAAGACAAAATTAGAGCAAAAGAAACGAAATAAGAAACAAAATGAACGCGACTCGCAATAGCACACAGCACGCAGTAGTAAATTAGAAGGGGAGAAAAATGGAGGGTTGCATGTAAAACCACCCTATGAAAATATTATTTACTTTGGGATGTTGCCCTGTTAAATTATTGCCACGACGTGCAGTCTGTACAAGGCGACTTTTGAGAGATAGATAGTTTCTTCTATTGGCGTTACTTTTCGAATGTATCGTTTCATGCTAACCGCCAACCTTCCCCTGTTTCACTTCCTTGTCCTAAAATTTTGCTTTCATTCTTACACTCATTTCCACGTCCTTTCTCCTGCTGCTGTCCTCCTCCCCCTCCTCCCACCCACCATTCCACCTGTCGACGCTTTCACTTCCATCACTTACGCCATCTCCTCCCCCAATTCTCTTTCCCGCCCTTCTATAGATCCTGTCTGCTAAGGGCGTTAGCAACTTCAGTGCAAGGTCCCCTCCACCCATGTTCCTCTCCTCCGACCCTCCCTCAAGGTCCACACTCTCGTCCCGCTTTAGTGCCTTCAATAAGCTTGCGGAAAATGGTACGAGGCTCAGCAAGATACACGTCGTGGGAATCAGGTGAAGGTAAGTCTGCCGCCCAACGAAACCTAGACGCTGAGCTTTGGCCAGAATCACAAGGCTACCTTCACTAATTTGAGCAAAGCTGCAGCTCATAACTAGGCTATTTCTGGGCGAAAAATCAAAGCACTTCTGCAGAACATGACAGACTACCCCCAATTTGACCACTCCAACAACAAGCACCAAGGTGAAAATACTACCGAGATTATTACGAACAAAGGTGGGACTGATGATCATGCCTAAAGATGTGACGTACATTCCCCCGAACACACTCGTGATAGGGTTAATGGCAGTCAGAATTTTTGGGATATGGGGGGATCTCATCAAGCAGATTCCGCTGAAGAGAGCCCCTGCCTCTAGAGACAAGTCTAGCTCTTCGCTTATGGTCGCCATGGTGAGCGCAAACGCGACGATACTTAGTGTGAACAGATCTCCGTCAGTGTTCTTCTCAGCCTTGACCGACATTTCGATGTAATGTTTACCGAGCCATAGTGACACCCGCAAGAATATCAAGATGGCAAAGAAATGAAGGGCGGTTGTTTTGTATTCGTGGCTCTCACCCTCGAAATGAAGCATCTTGTGCAGCACTTCAGGAGCGGCAAGCAGCGGAATCATTATAAGATCCTGAATGGCCACTAGGCGCAAAAGCTTGCTCCCCCAGGGCGATTCCTTGAGGTGCGCGGCATGGAGCGTCTCAGACACCACCGTACTGCTGCTTAATGCCACGCCACTGCTCACAATAAATACCTCCGAGAATGTGTAAGTGCTGGCCCCGAGCATGAAAAAAAAAGCCGTAACGAGGAGGAGCGTAGTCCACACTAGCATTCCCGCCATGTTCACATTTTTTATGCTGAAAAAATTCGCCGCGACATTGGCATTGCTATTGTTGTTGCTGCTTGGGACAGTGTTGCTGATGTGCCTTTTTCCATACTGCTGAGAGTAAAGCAACCCCTGCTCGAAGAGCAAAAAGATACTACCAAATGACGCCAAAGTCTGAGCAGGGCACAGAGAACGAGTACATAGAGTTTAGCCTGTGATAAGTAAAAGCTAGACTATAAAAACATAGTAGTGCCCCTCGTGCTGATACTCACCTGGACTTGCTTGATCTCCTCGACAAGGTCCCAACAACTAGGCCCTATGACCATCCCCCCAAGCAGAAACCCGGCAGTTGCGGGCAGGTTGAACCAAACTGCCCATAACCCCCCGAGCGCTGCAGCAATGGCTAAGGCGACAATGTCGAAAAGCAGATTTACGTCTACCTGCATGACGGCAGGGTCCTTAGTGTCCTTGAATTTGGTTATCTCCTCTGCGACTTTCTCGGCAACGCGACCCTGTAGCTCTTTCTGCCTTTCGATTTTGGCCTCTTTCTTTGCGGCTTTTTTCTCAAATATGGCAGCCGAAATGTTTTCGCTTTTGCCGTCAACCTCGTTGCTGAGTGTGAGATCGTCCTGGTTGGCTGGCAATAATAGTGGTTTGCTCGGTTTACTCCTCTCAATCGCCTCTTCCTCCTGTCCGCGCCCTCCACCTCCCGTCGCCGTGTCCCCCTTCTCTTTGAACTCGTTATCCTTGCTATTTTCTGCTTTAACCGCCAAATCTCCTTCTTTTTTCTCCTTCAATTTACCAGTTTCATAATCGACTTCGACCTTGCCCTTCTGAATGCTATCAATGATCTTTCCCGCCTCCTCCTCCACCAAATGAACCTCCATATCTTCCTCGTTCTTCTTGACGGCCTCTTTCGCAACGGTGAGTTCATTTTTTGTCGCATTCAAACTCTCGACGAGGGCTGTCAGGTCTTTTGCGATCTCCTCAACATCCTCCTGCAAATAATGAAGAGAGTTTGGATTCTCTTCTTCCGGATTCCCGTCGCCCGCAGCAATGTCCCCCTTAGCCTTCTGCTCTTGAAGTATTTTACTAACTTCCTGAATCTTTGCCAGATCCTCCACGACCTTCTCATTGAGTTCATTGACATTAACAGACTCTTTATAGTCATCGTCCTCATCATCATCATCATCATCATCGAGCGGATTGACATTATTGCCATTCAAAGAGACATTATCTCCCTGCTCGTCGTCATCGACAGCAATACTCTTGTCCATCTTGATAAAATGCCTCGTAAAATCGTCCTCTGCGGGCGGGGGAGCCACAACTTCTTTTGAAGTAAAAGGCGAATGAATCAGGTCAGCAAGTCTTCGTCCGACTTTTCCGTGCCCTTCTGACCTATCATTTTGATGTTCTGTGGCGAACTGTGTGTGTTGCGAATCCGTCGTCGCAAATATCGCCAAAACGCAGAATGCACAGAGGACTAACGAGGAAGGGAACATAGAAACAGCAGGGGGAAGAGGCATCACAGAGCAGGCATTAGTCAGAAAAAGACAGCAGAAGCAATGGTCTGAACGTTTCTTTTCGGCAAAAAAATTGTCACAAACAGGCGAATATTGCTCTTCTCCGGCGCTGTACGATGGTCTAATGGCAAAACGGTCCGGGATTTGTTGTTTGGACTTCTCGTAAATTTTTCTCCGCTCTTCCTGGCACTGAAAACCACCTGGATCATTTCTTTTTTTTTGTATCGCCCCTCCTCCGGGCCAGGGTCTGCCTCGAATGGACGATCAAGCCATCCTTCTTGATGATGACTCTTTGGAGGACAAGAAGCTACCCCCTCAATCCAGTCACTCCCAGAACCAATTTGGCGGCGGCCTTAGTTCCAACACTCTTGTTGAGTTGCCGCCGGAAACCGATACAGACCAGGATTGCTATCAGTCACCCCCCCCCTCCCTCGAATTTGGTCCTTTTCAGACTCCTCAGGAACATGCCCGATACTTGTCATCAATTGCTCCCCCGAAAGAGCTGTGCTGTCCCATTTGTATGGATCTATTAGTATCTCCTGTCGTTGCTTCAGATGGGAACACCTACTCCCGCTCGGCAATCCTGCGTTGGTTTGCTTCCAAGCCTGGCGTTGCTTTTGCCTCCCCTGTAACAGGGGCTTTAATGCGAGATCGAAACCTACGCAAGAACCTTGCAGTGGGTCGAATGGTCGATAGCTGGAGGGAAAGTAAGGGTCGAGAGATTTTATTGAGATGCCTGCACACGGAGATGTGGAGGGACGAGGGCGAGAGGGTAAGGGCTCTTGTGGAAGTTGGGGCAAATTTGCAAATGAAGGACACCAATGGAAATACTGCCGTAATGCTACTTTTAAAGGCTCCTACAGACCCACCCAAGCGATTATTGAAGAGTATTTTCGAGATGTGCGATGATAGTGTCGAGCTGGGGTTGACATCAAAAGACCCAAATGGAAATGATGTGGCAAGCTTAGTCAGAAAATGTGACATCCCTGATGGCGATTTTATCTTGAGGGAGGTGGAGCGTAGGGGCGAGTTGGAACGGAAGAAAGATGAAACACAAAGGCGACGGCAACAGCGGGAGAATGTCAGAATGAGGCTTGAGCAGCAGGAAATAAGCGAGGAACAACGGCTGGCCAACAACGGCTCCAATTTTAGCGATCACAATATGATTCTTGACGGTCGACATATTGATCTCGGGACGGACAATGGCAGTGGTCTTGGAAATTTCACCCAAGCGTGGGGCTATTTTCCTTCTCTTTTCACGCTTCAATTCACGGGGAGCGTTCCCCAGCCCCCTAATAGTTTTCGTGAGGAAGAAAAAGCACAGAAGGAGAAGTTGGGGATGATACTGAAAGTCCTTGCTGCCATTTGCTTTGTGTATCTTGTGATTGCCTGATAGAGGCTGTGTTGAAGCTTTTTTCTGTGTACATGAAAGTAGAGAAAAAATTGACCCGACCCAATTTAGCGTCCATTGTCTTTTTTCTATCACATACACAACGAAAATAAAAATCTGAAAAGGGTTGAAAGATTCCAGTCTACAAAATTCCTCGCGATGTAATTTATTAACGATAAAGGTCCCCCCTCTCAAATCTGCATTGTGTCACAATTCTTCACATAAGCTTGGGTCCCTTTCGCTCCACCAAATTCCCCTTTCCCATCCACTTCATTTGCCTTCCCACCAACAGTTCCACTCACCCCGCCATTCACCCCTAGCCCCCCTGCATCAAACAACAAGCATGAGTTCCCCATGCCTACTGAAAGCTGTGTCGGGTCTCTCCTCTTGGCCCTCATCTTTTCCTCTGCCACCCACGTACCCACTCCAGTACTCACCCCACCTGTATTATTTCTTCCACCCTCCTGCCTCCCATCGTACGAGTCGATATTCCTAAATCTCGAAACGCCCCCGACGTAGTCGCTTGACATTCTCTTACCCCCTGCGGCGGCGGCAGATGCGGCGGAGCTGCCTCCAAAACCACTGCCTCCAACGTTATTCCCATCAACTCCACTCCCCTCCATCCCCGCACCTCCCTCTCCCTCCCCATAGACCCCCGGAAGCAAAGGCGGATCACAATTGAACCCCACAACAAGGCTTCCCTCTGCGTGATGGCTCTTGAAATTGAAGGTTCTGCTGCTCCGAGCCCCGCAACTGCCGAGGATCAAGGACTCCTTCACTGGAAATTCAAGGGAGCAGATCAAAGGGTTTATTCCCAACGTGGTATTAGACTTTATTTCTAGCTTGATTTTTGAATTAGACCACGTTAAGCCCTTTAGTTTGTGGTATTAGGGTTAGAAAGAAAGGTAGTTTGACATTGGAGATGGGATTAGAACGGAAGTGGGAGTCTAAAGCTTTTTTCCTTTTGTAGTTGGTTGCCACCAACTTGTATAGTTGGTTACCACCAACTATGCTACAACTTACCTTGAAAATAACCTGCTTCTCCCACTTACATCCCCCATTCTCCGTCGTACCCTTCAGTATTTCACTCTTTTGCTTGGTTTCTCTCCTCATGTCCTCAAGGAAGGCGACAAAGTAAGGCTCAATATTGGCCCGGGTAATGCCAGTGTGTGGAGAAAGGTGGATGCTACAGGAGTGGGGGAGGAGTGTAAGGGTATATGATGTCATATTCCGGTAGCTGCGCCAGATAGAGGCGGTGGAAGGAGGACCGCCGAGGTGCAAGGGGGTTATCCCGCCGGAGTGATGGTGGTGACGGTGGTGGTTGGGGGCGGTTGAAGAGTGTGTAGAGTTGGAAGATTTTTTGCTGCTGCGATGATGGTGTCGAGAGGGGCTTTTGGACGCTCCAAGGGGTTCGCTAACCCCGCCGTCCGCGGAAGCGCCAGAACTTTTGTCATCAGACCCGCCGCCCTCGTCGCCCCCCTTTTTCTTTCCAAGTAGATCCTTCAAAAGGTCCTTCTTCTGCTGCTTGGAGGCAAGGTTGGCATTCAGGTTGCCCACCAGTGAGTTGCGGAAAGGCATCTAAACCCCTCAGGATATCCGCAACTGAGTGCGAGAAAGCTTGCGGAGGCGAGTGGTGCTATATCCAGGTATCCAGGTTGGTGTTGGGATCTTGCAGGGAAGATTTCTTGTCAAACTGAAGAGGTGTTTAAAAAGAGATAATAGGGAGTTGAACGGCTTGTCCTGCAAATGATGCGAATGAGCGAGGTGTGGGTGTAGTATTTTTAGTTTTACGGCAAAACATGGCTAGGAGCACAAGTTTATTCTCCTCTTTTTGACCTTATTTTTTTCATGACACCAAAACATAGTACACTCCCTTCCCTCTCTCTCTGCTAGCACTAGTATCTACGAGAATGGCGTACATCCGATGCTTTTTCCCTATTGGAACCGCCCCTCGTGACCGTATATGGATGAGCACCGACCTCTGCGGTCTCATATGTGCCTGTTTCACCTACATGATCCACATTTCCTCCCTCCTTACAGTCTCGTCAATAGTGCTCTCCCCCTCCCTTTGGCCGTCGAACTCAGTCGTGGATTTTCTCCGCTGGATTTACTATCTCATGTTTGTCATGTCGCTGGCCCACCACTTCAGGGCTCAATTCACAGATCCTGGCGTGGTGCCGCCAGATGCCTGCCCTCTGCCTGACTATTTTGAGAGGGTGTTACTCCCTCGCTACGGCAGCTCGATTACGGCGAAGGAGCTCGCGGAGAAGGAGAAAGGACTGAGCTGTCGTGTCTGTGGTCGTTGCAATGGCAACAGCAGCAGCAGCGGACAGGGAGGATCGTCGGAATCCCCCTTCAAGCCCCCGCGTGCTCACCACGATTCTATCACGGGAAGGTGTGTAGTTAAATTCGACCACTACTGCCCCTGGGTGTGTAACGCAGTCGGGTATAGGAATCATAAGTTTTTTCTCATGTTCATCTTTTGGACGATGGGATGCGGATTGTTGAGTGGAGGGGGGGTCATTGGAGGTGTTGTCAGATGTGCAGGGGTTAGGGACAGTGCCAGCTCTGGCGAAGATGACGACGACGATGTAGAATACATTTACGGAATGTGCAATTCATTTTTCACATTTCGCGTCCTCCTCCTCGCTATCAACTCTCTCCTCTTTACAATGTTCACTTTATGTATGCTCATCGATCAGTCGGAGGCAGTGCTCACAAATGTAAATGCCATCGGTCGGTTGAAGAAGAAACGTGCGGAGAAAGAGACAAAAGCCGCTGCAAGTACGATTGATACTACAAAGGTTGACAGTGCTACCCAAAATTCTTCAGCAGCTGATGTGGATGTGGAGGTGGTGGGGGCCACTGTGGAAGCACAGAAAGGGTTCAATGAGGTTTTTGGGGGCGAAGTGGGGCAGGGAATCCGCCCCCATTGGTTTTTGCCGACAGCTGTGACGTTTCCTGAGGGAATGGAGGACTATGTCAGAGGCTTCTATATAGAAGGACGGTGTGTGGATGGAGGGTGGACGACGGAGAGTGTGAAAGATGATGGCAAGAATGTCGAAGACAGTACTAATGATGATGATGATATTGACGATGATGAAGGAGATGTTGAGATGGGATTACTAGAGAGAGGAGGTTCGGGGGGTGTTACTGTGAGTAAAACCAAGCAAGTAAAGAAAAGGACTTATCATTTCGTAGGAGAAGGTTAGAAGGTTAGAAGGTAGAAGGTAGGAGGTGAGCTGTCAACACAGAGCCACTAAATAAAATGGACAAAGTGAAAGTAGTAAAGCAGGCTAAAAGTTGTTGCTGTTTAATGCTGTGTGACATCAAGCATCAACCAGTTTTCTCAGACACATGCTCAACTCCAATCCAACATACATTCACTCCGATAACTAAGGTATTAACCGACCCTTAGTTCAGCCTCTTTTTTTTTGATGGAGGCTGAGACGCCTCCTTGGCAGCATCAAGAGAACTGGCGAACCTGTGCTCAAGCGTCATGTGGTTGTCCGGGGAGAGTCCGAGACAAGCCCTCATGACATTGATGACAGCGCACCTCTGTGTGAAGAGGGCGTTGACAACAGGGGCTCCAGCGGGAACCAGAGGGGCCTTGAGCATGTAGCTCAATAAGCTGAGAATGGGGTGGAAGGATTCCCACTCTCCCCCCTCCTTCTGCACCTGGATTCGCTCGCACAGCTCAGCCAAGATGACGAGGTCGTAGATGAGGGGAGTCGCGAGCAAGGAGTCCTCGCAGGTGTTGTGCATCACAATAGTGTTCTTGCCACCAAGGAAGATCTCAGATGTGTACTCGTCCATGGCACGCTTGCTATCGGCAACGTAAGGAACGTACTTGATGACAACGCAGTGATCAGGGTGTTCGTCTTCGTCGTAGAGGATGCGGTTGCTAGCAACCATGTCATCAACAACGTTGCTTTTGCTGATCTCCTTACTGCGAAACTGAGAGGGGGCAGAGAGATTCTTGCCATCATTGTTTCCAAGGTGGTTGTAACTGACAATGGAGACAGGCTTAATTCCGGCACTGACGAGGAAGTCGACGAGCACAGACTTCATCTTGGTCTGGCCACTCTTGAAGTCATCACCGGCAATGAAGACCTTTTTGCTCTTTGCAAGCTCAATTACCCCAGGAACGAAGGTATTCTGGGGGCTTCCATTGATGAAGGTTGCCCCAGCGAGAATGGAGGCGACCGCAAAGCATGTGCTAGCTGAGATCTCAGCCTCATTTCGCTTGATAGAGGCGAGAAGGTTCTCCTCAGTGTCATTGATTCCTTCCTCTACAGCGCTGAACCTCTCAGTGTTGGCTGTCCACAGGACAACAACTTTGTCAAGGTTGTTCTTCTTCTTAAAGTCGCGGATATCTTTAACAATTTGTTCCATCTGCTCCTGTTTGGTGCCCGTTAAGACATTGTCAGCACGATCAGACTGGTTAGCGGCAATGAAATCAGGGAAGTACATGGAAGGGAGGGGTTTGATATCCTTCATGTGAGGATAGAGCTGATTCTGGAGGTTGATATCAAGGACCTTGCTGCGCCTCATCGCGTCTCCAAGATTCATTCCACTAATGTCCCATCCACTCACGACGAAGTCGTTGGGGTGAACCATGGGGAGCATGTTCTGCATGGGCGTGTATACTCCATTGCCAAACTTATCATTACCAACTTTGGCTGTTGAAGCCATCATGACGCTACCCCAGTAATTGGGCTTTTGCACACCCTCCTTGGTCTCCCAGGTCAGTCCCATTTTGTTGGCAATGATACCGGCAACAGACGTGCAGCCATTGTTGCCACCAAGGCCAACGAGCATAACGCCAAGCTTGGGGACAGTAGTCGATGTCTTAAACTTCATCTTCGTCGAGGTCGGGCGAACTATGTTTCCATCTACTTCAGTTGACTCGTAGCTACAAATGGGGGGCGGAGGGGGTTAGTCGAAAGGACGATTAGAAAGTGAAAGGTCACAAAACACTAAAGAAACGACACGTGTCACGACACGTGTCACGACACGTGTCACCATCCACGCGGCGAAAAGAGCACAAACATTTCTCCGCGAAAAATTGTCGAAAGGGCGTGGTGCGCGTGCGCAGAGGAGGGTGAAAGGATTTCAGGAGCAATGACGAAGTTTCGTATACGCTTCCCCTTAATTGTCGACACAATCGCTGCGACGTACAGTCAAGATTTGGAGCGGACTTACACGTAATCAGCAATGATCTCATTATCGCCATAGTGACACTTGTCCGATTCTACCTTCAAAGGCTCACTGACGTTGAGAAAGCTACTCATTTTTTGCAGTACTTGTCGAGAAAACAATTTTTTTGCCCACGACGATTTTGCGGGGAAAAGGAAGAAAAAAGGGCTTGGTTGGTCCAGACTTAACAGGTCTTACAAGGATAAAGATTAAGATTAAATTAGTGCCAAACTACTCCTCAATACGTTGTTGTGACAGGAAATATGACAGCTTATGAAGTAAGATTCTCACAGCCCTTTTCCATCTTGAACTGCAATCAACAACAAAACTTCTCACCAACTCATTCCCTCGCAAAGCAGTACGGTTCTCCGTCGTTCACTTCCCCGCAGTTTCAATACCACCGCAGTCAGAGCAATGATTACTTTTATGCCGCCGATGTGACAAACACAAACAATAAACATCAGCACACGGCACCTCATGGAAACCACACTAACAATGCAATGATCCAGCACCAGCCAACAAGCCAGATGATGCCGCAAACACCGTTGCAACCATCCGAACTCCTTTTATCGTCTTCCTTGATAACAAGTCTTTCGATGAACGAAAAGTCATTGTCTTCTGACGAGGTGGAGGTGAGTAAATGACATCTCCAGCAATATTACCCCCTTGAAATAAATTATTCCTGTAGAGGTCCTTGAACCTAAACTCGGACAGCCGTAGCCGTAGCCACGTGCCGCTAACCACCGTGACGCAGCAAACCTTTAAGCTCTACAATGAGTTGACTGTTTTTTTGGCCTCAAAGAATTTTGTGGAAAAGCTTCCCGACAACACTCCCAAATCTCTCATTACCATTGATTTATCCTACAATGACCTCACTTCTCTGGCCCATTTCTCTTCCCTTCCCAATTTAAAGAATTTAAATGTCAGCTACAATGATATCAAGAGCTGTGCGGGGCTATCCCACTCAACAAGCCTCGAGAACATTAACGTCTCACACAACAAGCTTCGCATTGTTGAGGGGTTGGAGCGAAGCAAATCACTCAAAATGTTGGACTTGGGACACAACAACCTCCGAGGCTACTACGATATCAGGGCGATTAGTCTCAATGGGAAACTGGAGGTTTGTGTGCTAGAGGGAAATCCAGTGGCGAGCAAGCAAGGATTCAAGTTCAAGATAATCCACCTCCTCCCTCGTGTTAAGGTGGTGGGAAATGCTGCTGGCAACGATCTTGTTGAAATTATGAAGAAGGATGTCCGCGGTAATCATTTGTTGCCCAAGGAAGAGGCTTTAGTGCTCAGCGTAGGATTGAATCAGCACCACAACCACTTCCATAAAAGCAACAGTCACAACAACAAGACCACCAAGGAAAACACCACCAAGGAGGCAAACCGACTCCGTCGCTCCAACCCCCGTCCTAACCCTAGCTCCCAGTACGGAGGGCTCGGCACAGGTTCAGGGATAACGCAACTCGTATCAAAGCGAAACAAAAATATTCACTCAGCCAAAAAGCTGTCAGAAGAACACGAAACCTTCGGGACAAAGCCCCTTCCCTGGAGACAGCCTCCTGCCCCATTTCCACGCATGACAGCGAGGGTTGGAGAAGTGCTAGACGAGGCCTTTAGTCAGAGCCAGGCGAGCCAACGAAAGAAACGAGCCGACCGCGAACGCTTCGAAAAAGAACAACCCGACACGAATCCTAGGCATCACCGTCAGAAACACAATGCATTCAGTACTATGAACAACGATGACAGCCAAAAAAACAACATCGGAATGGTTGGGGAGCACACCGTTTGGTGGACTCCCAGCCGGCTGAATATGGAGCCCACGTTTGAGCCTGAACCAAACCGTGGAGACGAGGTCCGCCACCAACATGTCGTCAAGCAGCACACAAACGATAACAATCACCAGCGAGGAAAGAGCATTCATAAGAGATCTATGGGGATTACCGACAGGGCAAATGTCGGCTACGGTGGCAGACACAAACGAGATACAAACGCACTGTCGAACTCAAGCGCTAATCACAACACCAACCCCTTCGTCACGAGCACAAAACCAAAGAGTACGCCCAACAATCGCCAACTTACACTCCATCAGCAAGAAAAGAACAAGAACGAAGCTAGTAAATACAAATATAAAGTGAGTCTGGGGAAAAGCTTGAACGGGGCAACCAACCGTGAGCAGAGCAAGCCCGCCATTATTGCTGCTCCAAGCAGCAAGAGCTATGTTGCAACCGAGAGTACTCCGCGTCAAAAATATTTGTACAAAAACGAGGAGATCTCAATGGCCCCCACTCCCAGCAGCTTATTCGGAGGGAGTGTATATGCTTTGGCTAACAGAGAAATGGATAAGAGGAGGAGGGAAGAGGATATCTTGCTTTATGGCAGTGAGATTGAAAGGGGCGGAAGTGATTATAACCCGTTCAGTGCAGCTCCCCCAATGCCCCCACAAGCTCAATCCAACATGCGCCTACAGGGAAATTCGCAATACCAACATCAGCATCAACAACTACAGCAATCGCATCCTTTCGCCATTCCGCAGCAAGAAGCGCAGGAGCATCTCCCCCCGCCCCCTGAACAACAGCTGAAACAACAGATCCGGCAAGACGCTGGGGGCCAGCCCCAAATTAATCTCGACGAGAGACTCCTACATGTACTCCAGCACATAGTAAGGCAGAAACAGGAGACCATAAAGAACCTGGAGGAGAACGCTTTCTGAAAGCTCTGAAGTATTGTATAAGTAATGTGGATATATTGTTGCTTGATTTTGCATATAATCTTTTCTTTCTTTTCTTTTCTTTGTTGTGAGTGGATTTTACATCCACCCACCCCCAATTCTTTGTTTTGTATGAGTGGATTTTAGAAAATCCGAGTTTGTATTTTTATGGTTTTTTTCTTGTTTTTTAAATAGAGCAGAAGCTCATTGATGTCGCCTCGCAAACCCGATGTACTCGCGCATAACACGAGCCCACCCAATCATTGAATACGACCGGAAGGCGCTTAGCCACCGAATCCGTAGAGGGTCTTTCCCTGGCGCTTGAGGGCGTAGACGACATCCATGGCGGTGACGGTCTTCCTGCGAGCATGCTCGGTGTAGGTGACAGAGTCACGGATGACGTTCTCAAGGAAAACCTTGAGGACACCGCGGGTCTCCTCGTAGATGAGGCCACTGATGCGCTTGACACCACCACGGCGAGCCAAACGGCGGATGGCGGGCTTGGTGATGCCCTGGATGTTGTCCCTGAGGACCTTCCTGTGGCGCTTGGCGCCTCCCTTTCCGAGTCCCTTTCCTCCTTTTCCGCGTCCTGTTGAAGTGGGCGAGTTAAAATTGAATTAGGGGGGGGGCAAAAGTGTGAGTAAAAAACCAAAAACTGGGAAACCAGTACAATAACTACAAGACATTTTCGTCGACAATAATGTCGGTCGCGTATGCATGCGGTTGTCGGGAGCCGGAATAGGAGGTTTTACTTACCAGACATGATTAAATAGTAAGGAGGATTTTAGCTCCCAGCACGTGCACATTTGTGACTCGCACCGCCCCAACAAATTACCAAATACAGGTAATTAGAAAATTGTTTTTCTGTCCAGGTTTCAATCGCCCGATAGAGAGCCGATTGAAGAAATAACACCTCGTGAGTGAAATCTCACACCCCGCGCCTAAGACTCTTGAACTGTTTTTTTCACTTGACGCTAAAGGAAAATGTCATTTAAGGCATTTTCTCTCACTGTTCACGGTCTCACCTGCGGCAGCTGCATCAAGACCCTCACGGGTGGCCTAAAAACAGCCTACCCTACCTGTGACATCACCGTGACATTAACCAGTGCTGTCGTTTCCGGTTTTGACTGCCCTGAAGTAGCATCGATCATTGAGGAGATAGAAGATTTGGGGTTTGAGGTCTACGACTACGGCGAGGCGGACAGCAAGGAGGAGAAGGGCGAAGAGAGCCGGGAGCGGACGCGCACCGATGCCGGGGAGAAGGCTTTTGAATCCTTCACTTTTTCTCTCAAAGGTCTGACTTGTGGACATTGCATTAAGACAGTCACAGAGGCTGTTAAGGCATTTGCTCCGTCTTCTTCAATTGATGTATCTTTGACGTCTGCGACTGTCGAAGGATTTAACCTCCCCTCTGCCGGGGACATTGCGGAGGAGATTGAAGATGTTGGTTTTGAGGTGGAGGGGTGGAAGGATAAGAGTGGCAACTCAAGCCCGTCCAAATCTGGAGATGGCGAGGCAAAATCGTCGTCAGCTTCTTCTAAAAAGAAAGGAAAGTCATCAGACGACGATGCCCCTTGCGGATCTTGCGGCCGCAAGAACTGTCCTTGCGGTGAGTTCTGCGAGTGTGGCACCATGTGCACCTGCGTGGCCTCAGACGTTCGCGATGCCATTGCCAAAACGGACGCTTCACCGACTATGGTTCTCAAGACGATCAACCTTTTGATCGACGGTATGAGTTGCACCAACTGTTCCCAGGCCGTGACCAAGATCATCAAGGGCGTGAAGGGGGTGGTGGAGGCTGACGTCAATGCTGTAACCGGAAAAGGGGTTGTCAAAGTTGATAGCAAGGCCATGGATGTTACAGAAATGGAGAAATTATTGGCCGAGAAGGTTGCGAACGGGGGCTATCCCTGTCGAGTCATTGCTGGTGCTGGCGGTGGTAGTGGCGGTGGTTGCTGTGACGGCGATGACGAAGAAGGCGGTGACGGGGGGCTTCAGGTCTGCAAGGTTATCAACACCCATGTGGGTGGCAATGATGTAGAGGAGGGAGGGGGAGGGCTGGAGCTCTCTCAGATCGGTGTTGACAGCGCTGGCAGCTCCATCATAGAAGGTGTCATCAAGGTCACAAACTCTGACGACAAAAAAGCCAAGGAGTTCACGTACGACCCTTCCATCACTGGCCCCCGTTCGATCTTGAAAGCCCTTGGGAACGACTGGGCTTTGGCCCCAAGTGATCGCGAGCTGCAGGGCCAATTGCAGAGGGAAGAGATGAAGAGAAGGGTCAAAGAGCACCTCAACGCTTTCCTTCTCTCTCTCATTGGGACCCTGCCGGTTTTCCTCATTTCGATGATTTTGGGTAAGGTGGACAGCATCACTTTCTTGAAAAAAATGATTGTCCCAGGCTTCAACGTTGAGGCTTTGATTCTATGGGTTTTGACTACGCCTGTGCAGTTCATCAGTGGATGGCCTTTTTATGTTGGTACCTACCATGGCATTCGCAATGGCCTCCTTGGAATGGATGTCCTCATCTCGCTGGGCACTACTGCTGCCTATGTGTACGCCGTCATCACCATTATTGTGGACATCAATCGCGAAAAGATGACCATGGGCTACCACTTCTTCGAGACTTCGGCCGTTCTCATCAGTTTTGTTTTACTTGGCAAATACCTGCAGATCCTCGCGACCCGCAGGACTAGTCAGGCCCTCGACAAGCTCATGAAGCTCACCCCGAAAACGGCCAAGTTGATCACGTGCTCTGAGGAGAACCCGACAGACTACGAGAATGGCCTGGAGTCGGAGATCGAGGTGGACCTGCTGCAGAGAGGGGATGTCCTGAAGATCATCCGCGGGGCTAGTGTTCCTTCTGATGGCGTTCTTGTCGGGGGAAGCATTAGCGTCGACGAGGCAATGATTACTGGCGAGAGCCTCCCTGTCTTGAAGGTTGTCGGCAGCGAGACCATCGGAGGCACTGTGGCTGTTGAAGGGGTAGGGTACATGCGATGCACCGCCGTCGGGAGCGACTCCATGCTTAATCAAATCTGCAATATGATCGAATCTGCCCAGGGTAGCAAGGTTCCCGTTCAGGCTTATGCAGACAAGATTTCGAACGTCTTTGTCCCTGTCGTTGTGACTCTAAGCGTCCTCTCTTTCCTCGTCTGGATCATCCTCTGTGTGGCCGGGGTCGTGCCCGAAGAATGGTACGAGGAGAATGGGCAAATGTTCTTCTCGCTCATGTTTGGAATTGCCACTCTTGTCATTGCCTGTCCTTGCGCTCTGGGACTTGCCGTTCCAACGGCTGTCATGGTCGGCACGGGAGTGGGAGCGAGGGAAGGAATATTGATCAAGGGAGGCGAGGCTCTCCAGATCACAGCCAGCGTGAATGCGGTGGTCTTCGATAAGACTGGGACTTTGACAATCGGAAAACCGACTGTCACTGACTTTGTCAGGGTTGGTGCTTCTGGCGACGCCGGCGGATTAGAGGACGAAAAACTTCATTTCTATTTGGGCTGCGCGGAGAAGTCGTCTGAGCATCCGCTTGGAGTTGCAATGGTTAACTTCGCCGTCGAGAAACTTGGAGAGGAAGGCAAAGACGACAAAATATATTCCCCGAGCACATTCAAGGCTGTCACTGGCAAGGGCATCTCGTGCGAGATTGATGATGTGACTGTGTCGGTCGGAAACCGAGCGTTCATGATTCTCAGCGAAATCACCTTTGACGACAGTACGAACGATGCTATGAAAGTGCTCGAAGACGCTGGGAAAACAGCGGTATTGTTGGCCGTTGGGAAGACTGTTGAAGCCATCGTAGGCATCAGTGATAAGCTGAAACCCGAGTCCAAGGCGACCATCGAATACCTGAGGAAGAAGCTCAAGGTCGATGTCTGGATGGTGACGGGAGACAACACTCGCACTGCGAAAGCTATCGGAGCCTTGCTGGAGCTCCCGGAGAAGTTCATTGTGGCGGAAGCTCTTCCAGCAACCAAGGTGAACAAAGTTACGGCGCTACAGAAGAGCGCCAAAAACCCCAAGGTGGTCATGATGGTGGGAGATGGGATCAACGATAGCCCAGCGCTCGTACAGGCAGATGTCGGAGTCGGCGTGGCAACCGGAACTGAGATCGCAGTGGAGGCGGCAGACATGGTCCTGGTCAATGACAGGCTGTCTGACGTGATTACTGCCATCGATCTTAGCAAGAAGATTTTTAGCAGGATCAAGCTCAATTTCTTCTGGGCTCTCGGCTACAATTCCATGGGGCTACCAGTCGCTGCAGGTCTCTTCTACCCGTTGGTGCAGACGGCATTGCCTCCTACACTGGCGGCGCTTGCTATGGCCCTTAGTAGTGTGAGCGTTGTTTTGAGCTCTCTTGCCTTGAAGTTTTATCGTCCACCCACTATCAAGATTGATTGAAGGGCACCAACCAGAGAAACTCTCTGTAATATTTCGGTTTTGTTTTTCGTTCTTCGGTCACTAAAATGGGGACAACCCCATATTTCATCGGAAAAACCCACAGCACTCAAAAAACACGGAAGCACACACAATATGGACACCTACACAAAAATACACGTTACCCAGGTACACATAAAATATAAATTTAATTGGATAATATATTTTTCTCGATGCAAACACCTTCCCTCTCTCTTTTCTTAAGTCACAGCAGAACTGTAAATCGACATTGAAACCCTGACCCGAAATCGAAATCTGAAATCAAGTTTTAATTATTCCCACCCTTCTGGCTATTCATCAATGAGTCGCAGCTCCCCCCCACAGGAGATTCTCGGTTCCTCCGGTTGTCGTTCCCCAGACTTTCGCAATTGGTAAAGTTTGAGTTTTCGGTGTGTTTGGAAAGTTTTAAGGGGGGAATCGCGCTCTGGTTGGTCGAAGCGCCGTTGCCGTTGGTGCCACTGAATTCGTGACCACTAGCGCCGGCCTCCTCGGCGGCATCGGAATGGTCTCTCTTACTGTAAAGTCGTTTAAAGTAATCGTCTCCGATGGTCTGCCCAGTGACGTAACAACCAGAGAAGCAGCTGGTGTCGAATGAGGTAATTTTATTATCTTCCTTGCAGCACTCCTTTACGCAGTCCTCCAAGTCGCTAAGGCGCTGGTACAAAATCCAATCGGCACCGATGTGCTCAGCGACCTCGTGCTCCTCTCTTTCGTAGGCAACGAGCTCGCGACGAGTGGGGATGTCGATGCCATAGATGTTGGGGTATCGGATGGGAGGGGCAGCGCTCGTGAAGTACACCTTCTTGGCGCCGGCCTGCCTGGCCATCTGTATGATCTCGCGAGCAGTGGTTCCCCTGACGATGCTGTCGTCGACAAGCAAGACGTTCTTGCCGTTGAACTCGCTCTTAATTGTGTTTAGCTTCAACCTGACAGACTTCTTGCGCGCGGCCTGTCCGGGCATGATGAAAGTCCGTCCGACATAGCGGTTCTTGATGTAGCCCTCCCGGAAGGGGCGGTTGAGGAAATGCGCCGTCTGCAGCGCGCTGGTCCGGGACGTGTCAGGGATGGGAATGACAACGTCGATGTCGTGGTTGGGATACCGCTCTTGGATCTGCTTGGCGAGCTTCTCGCCCATCTTCAACCTGCTCTCGTACACGCTCACGCCATCCATGATGCTGTCAGGCCTGGCGAAGTAGACGTACTCGAAGATGCAGGGGTTCAGCTTAGGCTTGGAGGCAACGGGGACGCAGATCTTGTTGTGAACGTTTCCCGACATGTCGATGAAGATGGCCTCGCCGGCTTTCAGGTCTCGGATGAGGGTGAATCCAAGAGTGTCAATGGCCACAGACTCGGATGCGAAGCAGTAGTCCAGCTTCCCGGCGGCTGAGGACATTTTTCTGGGCGTGTCGGGGAGCTGGGGGGACGAATTGGGAGGAGGAGGAGGCTTGCTGGCACTGTCGAGCGCGTTGCTCTGCGACCTACGAGATCCAAATACTATGGGTCGAATCCCGTGCGGGTCCCTGAAACCAACCAAACCAATTCCATTGATAAGGTAGAGGCCGGCGTACCCTCCTTCGCACTGACGGAACACGCCGGCGATAGCCTCGAAGACATGGCGCTCGAATCCACCGGACGCGGAGGGGGTGTGGAGGCCGTTGTTGGAGGCGAACTTGCCCAACATTTTCCTCTTTGTCGATTCCTCTGCAATTAATTAACACCACATCATTATTGGACACTGACAGGCATGTTCGACGGCGTAAAGACCCCCTTCCCATTCAACATCTTGCTGCCTGTTCTTGACCCAAACTATGTCTCCTCCATGGTGATTGCAGCTGTTAAGCGAAACCAAGAGGTAATCCGAATTCCCAGGCTCATGTATATCAGCGATCTCATGCACTTTGCCCTACCAGTGCGCGTCAAGGATTGGATTTTTGAGTTCATCGGGTTCAGCAATTCCATGGACGATTTTCACCAGACAAGAAATAATTGAAATGAATGTACTACACTGAATGCACTGTTTATTACGCCCTACTGTTTGCTTTTCGCTCACTCTTTTGTCCTTGCGAGCGTGACTGCCAAAAAAATTGCTACAAATCTTCAAGTCTCTTTTTAACATCGCGCAAAATTTATATTACAATTATAACTAATGCGGGGTCTCCAGCCGATCAGTTCAATTTTAATTTACAATACATTCTTTTCTCCTTCTCCTTCTCCCTCTCCCCTCTTCTTTCTCTTTCTCAATTTTGTTCAATTAAGGAACATGACAGAGACAAAAACCACCAGGAGGGTACAAAAGCCACTGGTTTGGGCGATGCCTGCGGCTGCAATGATTCCATTGTTTGAGGACTCGTCAATAATATTAAATTCCGCATTCTCCGCAGCCTCTGCGATGGCAGATTCATCAGGTGGTTCGTAGGGTTCAATTTCGACTTCCTCAAGCTTAGCAACTACATCAGAGGAGGCTAGGGTAGTATCTTCGGCGGCCTTCTCCTTCAGCATGGTAACGAAGGTATCGCTTGAGGACGCTTCGATGAACTTTTCACTACTTGCTTCAATGGTTTGGGTTACTTCCTCCAAGAAGTCGGTATCTTCTTCAGAGCATTCTCCTTCACAAACAGTCGTAATGACAATTACAAAGTCGACGTCAAGTCCCCCATCGTCCTGGAGGACTCTGAGCTTTCTGCCGACTGTTGGAACGGCAACACCACCAACATGTGTGACCCTAACTTCCTCTCCCATAATTTCTGCAAGAGAATCCTCCACAACACCTGCGAAGGCCTTGAAAACCTCAGGTTCTTCATCAGCACTGGGCGCCTCCATATTCTTTAGTGTAATTTTGGAAGGGACCTCGACAACAATTTCAGTCACCACTTCTTCCACCTCCTCAGTCTGGGCAGGACTGGGTGCATCAGTCTGGGCAGGGGTCTCCTCCTCAGTCTGGGCAGGACTGGGTGCATCAGTGTGCTCATAGCTGTCAACATAGCTGTCAACATAGCTGTCAACATAGCTCTCATCATAACTGTCAAGGTAACTTCCGTAAGATCCCCACATATCATCTTCTCCCTTATCCCCACCATCGCAGGCACAGCACATTTCACTGGCAGTAAAGTCGTTGGTGTCATACACTCCGCACCAATCTGGGTTTTTGTGATAGATATCACAACTGTCACCGTCAAAGTCTACGGCATCACCATCAGTGTCTACACAAAGGGGAACTTCAGGAACCCTGTAGAAGATATCCCTATAAGGCTCAGGGCTCATCGTAAATGCTTCGAGCGAAAAGACAACCTTGTTACTACCATAAAGACCTTCTGCAAACATGTTCAGAGAACTGACAAAGTTACTTGGCGTGTGAACTTCACCAAAGAGTCCCTCAGTGGGGTTGACAGAGCATTCTTCCTCGGGTTCAACCTTATCAGGTCCACCACACCCGCCAAATAAGCTCACGGCAGCTTTTGCAATTTCATTTTTGATCCAAGAAGGACAAGAACTAGCGCAACCTCCATCTCCAACCATCGCTCCTAATTCATCGCAATTACTAGGTTCACCAGTACAAGTAGAGTAGCATTCATGTTCGGGCATGTCGGGGAACTCATCTTCTTCCTCACCATCTTCTTCCTCACCATCTTCTTCCTCACCATCTTCTTCCTCACCATCTTCTTCCTCACCATCTTCTTCCTCATCATCTTCTTCCTCACCATCTTCTTCGCCGTAAGCGCAACGTGCACTAATGCTCATTGCAGAATCACCAGAAATACCATTGACGATATTGACCGCAGCATCAGCGGCATCGACGCAACTGTCAGAGCATACGAGGCCTGGATTTACATATGATGCAAGAGCATCTTCAAAGGTCATCCCTGAGATGTAAGCATTTGCAATTGTGTTCAGGTTCTGACAGCAACTTGGTAGAGCGTTAGCAGTTGCATAAGCACCAATCAGCATACACATCTCGGGAACTTGGTTGCAACTCTCACAGCACAAAGAAGCAATCGTAGGGCTTTCAGCACAGGTATCAGGAGTGACATTACTACACATATCGTGAGAGTCGATGCAAACATCCTCCTCAAGCCCATGACAAGTCAAACAGCAATAGTCGTTGAGTGTTCCGGAGATGCCCGGTGCCATATTTTGCGCCAACGCGCTGGAACTTAAATCAGTTTCACAAGTGATGCCATAGTCCTGCAAAAGGACAACATACATACAATCGCCAACGCCATCCTCTCCTAAGGCAGAGGCAGCTTCGGGCCAGAGGGAAGGATCCATGTTGGCTGTGCAACCTCCACTGTCATATCCCCAGCCATGAGTCTTATCCCTCGCTTAACCTCGCGATGGCTGTACAGATTGTTGCGTATGAGGTGCGGATGGCTCTATTGGGTGATAGCTTGCCGGTGGAGCAAGATGCCAACTGGGATACACCCTTCGCCAAGAACGTCGACATGCTGCGCTTTTATGATCACCTTGAGCAAACCTTGATAGATATTGAGTTTCTTGACCCCGAGGCACCGCGTCAGTTGATGCGGAGGTTACGCCGATTATTTAATCGGGTCCGTCTTGACGAAATGGAGCTCAATATATTGCGTGGGGTATTATCCGAGATGCAAAAACGGTTAACAGAAAAGCTTCGAAAGTGAGTTATCCTACCGTTTTATTGGAACTAATCTTGCCAAGAGCAAATTTTGATCCAATGTCCCAATCCCGGCACAATGACGAGATAAAGCAGGTCTCAAAATGATTCAACGATATTTAATACAATGGCTAGGTTCTGTGCTGATAGGTTCGGCTTTATTTGGATCAAGCTGGGTGCTTGCCGCGCAGGGTCATCCTGATTACCCGGTTGCGTTGATGGGTGGACAACTGCTAGATGGTTACGAAACAACGCCCATCAGTCGAGGAGTGGTGGTATTTGACCAGGGACGAATTATTGCGGTGGGTGCGGTAGATGAGGTAGAGATACCGGCTAACACTAGGGTTATCGATATAGGGGGCCACACGGTATTACCTGGTCTTATTGACGCACACGTTCATGTCGATTTGATCGGACACGGCTCTTATGAAGATTATTATGAATTTCTTGGTGGTACTCGACGGTTAAACGAGGTGATGCCGATTGCAGCGAAACAGATGCTGCGTGCAGGGGTTACTACCGCTTTAGATCTGGGTGCTCCTTTTGATATTTTGACGCTTCGACAGGCTATTGATGAAGGTGAGATCCCCGGTCCGAGACTGCTGATATCAGGACCTTGGATTACTCGACATGACTACGATACGGTGCCAGATAGCTATGAAGTAGTCATTGCCTCACCAGAAGAGGGAGCAGCGAAGGCATTAGAACTGATTGCTTTGGGTTCAGATGTGATAAAAACCTGGGAAGGTCTTACCCAAGAAGACTATATCGCCATCGTAAATGCAGCACATTCAAAAGGGGTGAAAGTTCATGCTCATCTGTACGAACCTGATGCGATAAAGATGGCTATTAAGGCGAATGTTGATGTCTTCCAGCACGTTGGATCAGCCGGAAACCCACCCTACGATAACGCCTTAGTGAGTAGCATTGCGCACAGGGAGATACCTGTTGTTCAAACTATTTCCCATAGAGCCTGGGTGTATCCTGCGACACAGAGCTTTCCGACTCGACTAGATCGAGTCGAGTATAAAACCGATATGCCAGCTGACATCTATGAAGAATTCATGGGGTCGTTCGAGGCTTTTCATAGGCTGCCTTATTTTCGGAATGCCGCGACAGAAATTCGCAATGCACAAAAATCAGCGGGTCAATTTATTGCTGCGGGCGCGCGCATAGGGGTAGGCACTGACGCGGCCAGCCCACTCAATATGCATCTTGAAGCCATTTGGCGTGAAATGTCAGCATTAGTCGATAGTGGCATGACCCCCATCCAAGTGATTTCTGCTGCGACTAAAACGAATGCAGAAATATTGGATAAGTTTCACGACAGAGGTAGTCTTGAGGTGGATAAGCTCGCCGATATTGTGGTGGTGGAGGGTAACCCGCTGGCGCAAATAGACAATTTATCTCGGGTGTCGTTAGTGGTGAAAGATGGCGTGCTGTGGTTTACCGAAGGCAGCCAATTAGTCCCCATAGACGCTGCAAACTACTTCGGAAAAACCAACTAAACCGCTAGCTGCCGGGTTTTACTGCCTAGGATTAGCCGCCATACCTATTTTCCTTGGCGCTTTGTCTCTAGGATTCGATCTCCCTCTTATTGCATGGGGCTTGTTGCTGCAAAAACCTACTAAAATAGTTGGTCTTTTACTTGAGTGTTTTAGTGGGTTTTGTCATACTCTCCCCTGAAGGAGGATTGGGTATGAAACTGACCACCCGGGGTCGATATGCCGTCACAGCGATGCTGGATTTGGCTATTCATGGGGCACAGCGCCCCATATCGTTGGCAGATATCTCCGCTAGGCAGGAGATTTCATTGTCCTATCTTGAGCAATTATTCGCTAAACTTCGGCGCAGCGATCTGGTAGCCAGCGTTCGCGGGCCTGGCGGTGGCTACCGTCTGTCACGGGGTGGTGATGATATTTGTGTCGCGGATATTATCGATGCGGTCGACGAATCTGTCGATGTCACCAATTGCCACGGTAAGGGTGATTGCTACCATGGGGAGACCTGCCTCACTCATCATCTTTGGCAGGACTTGAGCGAGCAAATTCACGATTTCCTCAGTCGTATTAGTCTGGCGGATCTGGTTGAGAGGAACAAAGCTAGAGCCTTAACGGGCACTGGTCGCCTTGAGTCAATGGATGCTATTCAACCGTTAGTGCTTCGTTAATTGAGGCACCTTAGAAGGATTTTTGGGAGTTCCGCAGTATGAACGCAGTAGTAAGCACACCGATTTATCTCGATTACCTATCGACTACACCTGTGGATCCCCGGGTTGTCGAGGCTATGATGCAGTGCCTGTCGACGGAGGGAACGTTTGGAAACCCCGCCTCACGGTCACATGTGTTTGGCTGGAAGGCGGAAGAGGCTGTGGAAAATGCGCGCAGTCAGGTGGCTGAGCTCATAGGTGCAGACCCTAGAGAAATTGTTTGGACCTCGGGAGCGACCGAGTCTGATAATTTAGCGATTAAGGGTGTGGCGCACTTTTACCACAAAAAAGGCAAGCATATTATTACCTCAAAAATAGAGCATAAAGCTGTGCTCGATACCTGTCGCCAGTTGGAGCGCGAAGGTTATGAAATAACGTATTTAGCGCCTAATACAGACGGGCTAACAACGCCCGATATGGTTCGGGACGCCATTCGAGACGATACGATACTGGCGAGTATCATGCACGCTAATAATGAAATTGGCGTGGTTAATGATATCGCTGGCATTGGTGAGGTGTGCCGCAATAGTGGAGTCCTCTACCATGTGGATGCAGCGCAGAGCACCGGTAAGGTGAGCTTAGATATGGAGACAATGAAGGTCGATTTGCTGTCCATGTCGGCTCACAAGATGTATGGACCTAAGGGTGTAGGTGCCCTTTACGTTCGACGTAAGCCCCGCGTCCGTATTGAGGCGCAAACCCACGGGGGTGGTCACGAAAGAGGCATGCGCTCGGGCACACTGGCTACGCATCAGATTGTGGGTATGGGCGAGGCCGCGCGAATTGCACAGCTAGAGATGGTATCTGAAGCCGCGCGCCTTATTGCTCTGCGACAGCGATTTTGGGACGGCGTTAAAGACATTCCCGAAGTCCATATCAACGGGGATGAGCAGCAGCGATTACCCGGTGCATTGAATGTTAGCTTTGCTTTCGTCGAGGGAGAGTCGCTTATTATGTCGCTGCGGGATCTTGCCATTTCGAGTGGCTCAGCGTGTACCTCGGCTAGTTTAGAGCCTTCTTATGTACTGCGTGCATTGGGTCTAAATGATGAACTTGCCCACAGCTCATTGCGCTTCAGTTTTGGTCGTTTTAGTACGGAGTCGGAAGTCGATCATGCCATTATTCAGGTGAGAAAAGCGGTAGAAAAATTACGAGAGCTGTCGCCACTATGGGATATGTATCAAGACGGTGTTGATTTGAATTCCATTGAATGGGCGGAACACTAATTTATTAAATGTAATGCGTGCGATGTTCGTGCGCTGTGGAGGTAGGTATGGCTTACAGTGACAAGTTACTTGACCATTATGAAAACCCACGAAACGTGGGCAAGATGAATGACAAGGATGCTGGCGTTGGTACGGGTATGGTAGGCGCGCCAGCGTGTGGTGATGTTATGCGTCTGCAGATAAAAGTGAATGAACAGGGCGTGATTGAAGATGCCAAGTTTAAAACCTATGGCTGTGGTAGCGCCATTGCATCGAGCTCATTATTAACTGAGTGGGTGAAGGGCATGAACGTTGACGATGCTGCTGCGATAAAAAATACGCAGATTGCACAGGAGTTGTCGCTTCCGCCGGTTAAAATCCACTGTTCGGTGCTGGCGGAAGACGCTATCAAGGCCGCTGTAAAAGATTATCGAGAGAAGCAGGATTCATAATGACGATCAGTGTGACAGCCGCGGCGGCTAAGCATGTCAGTGGGCAGTTAGCTACTCGAGGTCATGGCGAGGGCATTCGCATTGGCGTTAAGACGTCGGGGTGCTCTGGCTTGGCTTATGTTCTCGAATTTGTTGATCAGCCCGCGACGGAAGATCAGATATTTGAGGATTTTGGTGTCAAAGTATTCGTTGATCCTAAAAGCTTGGTCTATTTGGACGGTACAGTAGTCGATTTTGCGCAAGATGGGCTCAATCAAGGCTTGGAATTTAAAAACCCCAACGTCAATGGTGAGTGTGGCTGTGGTGAGAGCTTTACCGTTTAAACGATGTCGACTGTGGAACACTCAGCGGTTGACAAGGCGAGAAACTATTTTGAGTTGTTTCGACTGCCGCTGAGCTTCGATGTCAATGTGGACGACCTAGCTGTGCGCTACCGTAAGCTACAGCAACAGTTTCATCCTGATCGAATGAGCGCGGGCTCGGACACCGAGCGCCGAATAGCTGCCCAACTATCCGCGGATATCAATGCTGGCTTTAAGGTCCTCAGTGACCCTGTTAACAGAGCGGGCTTGTTGCTTGAGTGTTCGGGGTGTGACCTGAGACAACTGGAGCGCGAGCCGGTATCGGAAGTATTTTTGTATCAACAAATCGATTTGCGTGAACGGCTGCAATCATTAGCTGATGGAGACGGAATGGCCTACCAACAAGTAGCCAGTGAGACCACCGAGCTGTTCGATCTTTACAGTGCCAGTTTCCGTGACAGCTACAAGCAGGGTGACTTAAAGCAGGCTGGTGATGCCTGGGTTCATCTTTTATATATCAATAAGCTACGTTCTGAAGTCGAGCGTGACAGAAATAGCCATTAGGACATCCCATGGCCCTTTTACACATTGCCGAGCCGGGCGCAGCTGCACCGGCTGTGCCCACCCAAAGAAAGATTGGGCTGGGTATTGATTTAGGTACTACTAACAGCCTTATTGCTCACTTTGATGGCGCTGAGTTAACGGTATTTACCGACTCCCAAGGCCGATCCGCACTTCCGTCAGTCGTTCATTATTCGTCCTCGGGCCATACTGTCGGCTTCGATGCCCTGGAGCACGAAGCGGCAGATCAGGCCGACAATGTTGCCTCTGCAAAGCGCTACCTGGGGCGCTCTCGTGAAGAGTTGGAGGAGCTCAGTCATGTGCACTTTGCGGATAGTAAAAGGCTGGCATTTGCGACTTCAGGGGGTGCCAAAACCCCTGTTGAGGTGTCTGCTGATATTTTAACGGCGCTTTCTTCTCGGGCACGTGACCTACTTGATGATCCCATTGATGGTGTGGTCATTACGGTGCCTGCTTATTTTGATGATGCACAGCGCCAGGCAACACGACAGGCGGCAGAATTTGCTGGTTTGCGAGTCATGCGTTTATTAAACGAGCCTACGGCCGCTGCGGTGGCTTATGGACTTGATGACTCTAGCATGATCGCTGCGCAGGGTAATCGAACTATCGCGGTATACGATCTTGGTGGTGGAACCTTTGACATATCTATCTTACGTTTGCATGAAGGTGTTTTTGAAGTGCTTGCGACGGGTGGAGATAGTGGCTTAGGGGGTGACGATTTCGACGCGTGCCTAGCTGATTTTTGGGTATCGAAATATCAATTAGTCATTACAGAGCGCAGCGCTCGACGAAGGCTACTCGCTTTAGCGCGACGCATTAAAGAGGCGCTGACTACTCAAGAGCGCGTGGAAGTTGATCTCAGTGATGCCATTGTCGGCGCACCCAGTGGTCTGCAACTTGATCGCGATGAGTTTACTGCGCTCTGTGCGGATCTTGTCAATCGCTCGCTAGAGGCTTGCCGTCAATGTTTAGTCGATGCCGGTGTTAAAGCGCTCGATGATGTTATTTTGGTAGGTGGATCCACCCGAATGCCAATGATCCATACGGTGGTGGGATCGTTATTCGGTAAGCCACCCCTCTGCAGTATTGACCCCGATCAAGTGGTCGCCATGGGTGCGGCTCGGCAAGCCGATGTCCTAGTCGGTAATCGCAGTGATGAGGACGTATTGCTGTTAGATGTGACGCCACTATCGCTTGGGGTTGAAACCTATGGTGGTCTCGTCGAGCGTATTGTGCCTCGTAACACAACGATTCCTGTCACTCGGGCTCAAGAATTTACGACCGCACGTGATGGTCAGACTGGCTTAGAAATTCATGCGGTGCAAGGTGAGCGTGAGCAGGTCCAGCACTGTCGTTCTTTAGCTCGCTTTGAGCTGAAGGGCATTCCGCCCATGGTCGCCGGGGCGGCTCGTATTCGGGTGACCTTTCAGGTAGACGCGGACGGCTTGCTTGAGGTGTCGGCACAGGAGGAAACCACCGGAACGCGTGCCCATGTCGTGGTTAAGCCCTCTTTCGGATTACATGAAGACCAAGTGGCTGACATGTTGCGGGCAAGTTACGAGTACGCGGCTGAAGACATGCAGGCGCGGCAACTAGCAGAGGCGCGGGTGGATGCGCAGCAACTCATTGACAGTGTGTCCTCCGCGCTGGAGGTAGATGGTGACTTACTAACAGACGATGAACGATCGACGCTAGAACAAGCGATGAGTCAATTATTGGAAACCACTGAAAATTCTAGTGCGGACGACATCCGCTCAGCCGTACAGCTAGCGGCAAAGG